>JACCDX010265584.1_pt1 | contig 72204 bp, 67 predicted proteins | sample 7449681 | NCBI WGS metagenome assembly JACCDX01 (sample SAMN15323450, study PRJNA562643) | freshwater metagenome | isolation source: river surface water | place: USA:Blue River Watershed | collected 2017-08-18 | reverse complement strand
TGGCTGCGGTTCGTAATCCCCATCCAAAATTGGTTGTCGTAGAAGAAGGGAAGGCCTAAGTATGAGTGCGCAAGAGTTAGCGGAAAATCCATCAAAACGCACCCCGCTTATTTTGGGCGGCCACGACTTTAAGGCGGTCTCGGACATCATTTGCCGACCCGTCGAGTCTAAGGCGCCGAAGTGGTGGGGCGTTGCCTTGGCAGTGTCGGTGTCTGTTTTGATGCTGTTGGTTTCGATGATGACCAAGTTGGTTTGGTCGGGTGTGGGTGTTTGGGGACTTAATAACCCGGTTATGTGGGGTTGGGACTTAGTCGGTTTCGTATTTTGGGTTGGTATTGGTCACGCGGGTACACTGATTTCGGCGATATTGTTCTTATTTCGTCAAAAATGGCGTACCTCCATCAATCGTTTTGCAGAAGCAATGACGATTTTTGCTGTAATGTGCGCGGGGATTTATATCGCATTTCACGTTGGTCGGGTTTGGGTGGCATATTACTTGTTTCCGATTCCTAATTCGATGGCAATGTGGCCTAATTTCCGAAGTCCATTGATGTGGGACGTGTTTGCGGTTAGTACCTATTTCACCATTTCATTGTTGTTTTGGTACGTTGGGTTAATCCCTGATTTGGCTACCATTCGCGATCGTGCAACCACAAAAGTTCGGAAATTTTGGTACGGAATTTTTGCCGCTGGGTGGCGCGGAGCGAATCGACACTGGCAAAACTACGAGCGCGCGTATTTGATTTTGGCGGCATTGTCGACGCCGCTTGTATTGTCGGTCCACTCAATTGTCAGTTTTGACTTTGCGGTCTCCCAACTTCCTGGGTGGCATACCACTATTTTTCCCCCGTATTTTGTTGCGGGCGCAATTTTCTCGGGGTTTGCAATGGTGGTGACCTTGATGTTGTTGGCCCGTGAGTTGTTTGGCATGAAAGATTTCATCACAATGCACCATCTGGAAACCATGAATAAAATTATTCTGGCCACCGGTACCATGGTGGGTTACGCCTATGGTATGGAGTTTTTTGTTGCCTGGTATTCCGGTAATCAATATGAAGCGTTCGCATTTGTTAATCGTGCGTTTGGTCCCTATGCTTGGGCGTACTGGACCATGATTTCTTGCAACGTTATTTTTCCGCAGTTGTTTTGGTTCCGAAAGATTAGACGCAGTATCCCCATCATGTTTGTCATTTCGATTATTGTGAACATTGGGATGTGGTTTGAACGGTTTGTTATTACTGTTACGTCGTTGCATCGGGATTTCTTGCCATCGAGCTGGTTTTACTACAGTCCAACTTATGTTGAAGTGTGTCAGTTTATTGGATCGTTTGGGCTGTTCTTTACCTTCTTCCTATTGTTTTTAAAGTATCTTCCGATTGTTGCAATTTCTGAGGTTAAGGGAGTTATGCCTGAAGCGTCGCCGCATCATCATCACGGGGACAAGGAGCATTAGGATGTCAGGACAGTTATTCGGTTTACTTGCAGAATATAAAGACCCAGGTTCGTTATTGCATGCTGCAGAAAAATTGCGGGACGCAGGGTATAAAAAATTTGAAACCTATAGCCCATTTCCCATTCACGGAATGGATCAAGCCATGGGAATTAAAGATTCGGTTTTGGGATGGATTGTGGTGACGTGCGGTGCGATTGGCCTTCTTTCTGCCATTGCATTGCAAACCTGGGTATCGGTTTATGCCTACAAGATCGTTACCAGCGGTAAGTTGCTTTTTAGCTTTCAGGCGTTTGTTCCTATTTGTTTTGAATTAATGGTCTTGTTGTCGGGTTTTGGTGCGGTGTTTGGGATGTTGGCACTTAATAAATTGCCGCAGCTGTATCACCCACTGTTTAAGGTTCCTAAATTCAGCACCGCTACTTCGCATGGTTTTTTTGTTACGGTTGAAGCGACAGATCAACGGTTTTCGCTTGAAGACACAACTCGGTTTTTAAAAGAAATTGGCGGACAGTCGGTTGAGACAGTTGAGGAATAAGACAATGAGACAAGTTTTTGCGTTATGCATGCTAATTTCTGTGGCTGGATTATCTGGATGTCGGGGGTATATTTCGGATAAAGAGCCAGTTCATTTAAATCCAAATTTTGATTGGCAGCCTAAAATAAAGGCGCAGCGGCATCCTCATACACCACCTGAAGGATCTGTGGCATGGGGTAGTGGGACAATTAGCGATGAGAATCAATCCCGTAAGGATTATCTAAAAGACGATTCTGCGTTTTACCAGGGTAAAACCGAGGCAGGCGACCCCGTTAAAAAAATTCCAATTCCTGTTACTCGAGCGGTCCTGGAAAGAGGCCAAGAGCGCTACAATATTTATTGTGCGGTTTGCCATAATCGGGTTGGCACGGGCCAAACTCCGGTGATTGCGCGTGGATTTGTGCCGCCCCCAGACTTGGCGGATCCCCGATTGGTCGGCGAATCCGATGGCTATATTTTTAATGTTATTTCCCACGGGGTTCGGACGATGCCGTCGTATGCAAAACAAATTCCCGAATCGGACCGGTGGGCCATCGTATCGTATGTGCGGGCGATTCAAAAATCTCGCACCGCTCATATCGACGAATTGCCAAGCAGTCTTCGTTCAAAGTTGGCAGAATAGGAGGGTTATTTAAAAATGAGTTCAATTGAGTCTCCGAAGCTGACTGGGTTTTTGGCAACGACGTTGCCCCGGCTATCAATTGCAATGGGTGTTGCGGGCCTGGCCGTTACTGGATTGTTATGGAAAATGCATCCTCACGAGGTTGTATTTTCGTATCTGTTTGCGTTTTTAATATTTCTTGCCATCTCGTTGGGGTCGTTATTTTTTGTAATTATTCAGCATTTGGCCCGAGCCGGATGGAGTGTGGTGGTTCGAAGAATTCCAGAGACAATCGCAATGAATATTGGGTTAATGGCCGTTTTGTTTTTGCCAATTGTCTTTGGAATGCATGAGTTGTATCACTGGACCCACGTTGATGCGGTTGCGGTTGATCACTTTTTACAATGGAAGTCGCCGTATTTGAACGTTCCGTTTTTTTTGGTTAGGGCGGTCCTCTTTTTTGGTGCTTGGATTTTGGTTGCCCGATACTTCTATTCTAAATCGGTTAAACAAGATCAATCTGGCGAGCCAGGCCTAACACTGAAGATGCAAGGCTTTGCTGCGGCCGCCGTTTTGATATTTGGGTTGACGCAAACCTTTGCGGTTATTGATTGGGCCATGTCGGTTACGCCGCACTGGTATTCGACCATGTTTGGTGTTTATTTCTTTGCAGGTAGCTTTTTAAGCGCGATTGCATTGACCAGTTTAACTGCATTGATCTTACGAAAATTTGGATATTTAACCAATGTTATTCGGGTTGATCATTATCATGATTTAGGAAAGTTTGCCTATGGAATTAACATCTTTTGGGCGTATGTTAGTTTCAGTCAGTATTTTTTAATTTGGTATGCCAACATTCCAGAGGAAACGGTTTGGTTTATCGAACATTTTAAAGGGTCTTGGAATTCTGTCGCGATCTTGCTTGCGGTTGGGCATTTTTTGGTTCCGTTTGTTGCGTTTATGTCGAAACACGCCCGTCGCAATTTGGTCGTTCAGTGTGCAATAATGGCTTGGTTTTTGGTAATGCAGGTGGTTGATATGTACTGGTTAATTATGCCTAATATTTGGAAGTCTGGCGTGCATTTGACCCTTGCGGATGCAAGTAGTTTTGTTGGCATTGGCGGTCTGTTTATCGGGTTTTACTGGCTGCGTTTAAAAAATCAGGCCTTGTTTCCCATCAAGGATCCCCGTTTGTCTGAATCGTTACATCACCACACCTAAGGATCGTTTAATATGTCAGGACATGTAGAAGAATTTGTTAACGAGCCAAACAATAAAGGCATTTGGGGGGTATTGTTCCTCATCATCGCGGGCGTTGTTTTGACTGTTTTTTTTGTTTCCCTGTTCTACAAAGCGGCAGCGAGTGACGCTGAACGAAACGCGGAAGAGATGGGGTCAATTGGGTCTGATTTAAAAGCCCTTCGGGACTACGAAGAAGAAATGGCGTCAACCCTAAAGTGGGTCGATCAGTCGAACGGCGTCGTGCAGATTCCAATTGAGTCTGCAATGGATTTGGTGGTGGCTTCATATAAAAATTAAATTCGGTCTTAGTTTTTTCTTTGCTTTTTTTTTGATGTCGGTCGGGCTGGTGACTGCTGCTGAGCCCCTGCCATCTGAGTTTAGGTCAGTTGGGGTATCCGAAAACCTTGGGGCTCAGATTCCCAAAGATATTCGGTTAATTGATCAGGACGGACTTTCGATTGGGTCTGATCGGCTATTCAATTCCGGAAAACCGACCGTCTTGGTAATGGCGTATTATAACTGTCCAATGCTGTGTAGTATGGTCGTGACAGGGGTTGTTGAAGCCGTTAATGCGATTCCACTTCAAATCGGTGACCGATACAACGTCGTGGTGGTTAGCTTTGATCCCTCTGACACGACTGGCAACGCAAAGCGGTTTTCAGAATCGTATTTTAAGCAGATAAAGGGACGCCATTCAAAAGATGGGTTTCGTTTTTTGGTGGGTCAAGAGGCGGACGTTCGCCGATTGGCTGATGCGATCGGGTTTGGTTATAAATTCAATGAAAAGACAGGCGAATACGCCCACAATGCTGCAATTTTTTTTATTGCCCCTGATGCGACGATCTCAAGATATTTGTATGGCGTTGAATTTAAACCATCAGATTTTAGGCTGAGTATTCTTGACGCGAGCGACCGTAAACAGGTGTCGACAGCCGAAAAATTGCTGCTGTATTGCTACGGGTACGATTCGCATACCAAAGGGTATTCGCTTGTTGCAACAAATGTTATGAAGTTAGGAGGAATTGTTACGATTATTGTTCTGGGGTTAAGCCTGGTGTGGTTAAATTTCAAATACAAGGATCGAAAAAGTCATCATGGATAATAATAAAACTGTTGAGTCGTTGGTTTCACATAGCGGGGCGCTTACCCATAACGTCAGTACGTTTTTAGGTGTCGATTCGTTGTATCTGTTTATTTTCTATTGTTCGGTTGCGTTGTTTATTGCGATTCTAATCGTTTCAGCAAGATTTATATGGAAATATCGTAAACGGTCCGGGTATACAAATGAGGGTGTTACTCAAATTACCCACAGTACCAAATTGGAATTGGCTTGGACGATTCCCCCCTTAATTGTTTGCTTGGTTATATTCGCTTGGGGGTTTAAAGATTTTCTTCATATGTCAGTCGCGCCGAAAGGGAGCGAGGAGATCCATGTCATCGGGAAAAAATGGATGTGGCAATTTCAATATAAAAATGGCACCACGTCCATTGGTGAATTGGTGGTTCCTGTTAACACGCCCATTACGTTGGTGATGTCATCAGAAGACGTTATTCATAGTTTTTACTTGCCCAATTTCCGGGTAAAGCGAGACGTTTTGCCAAACCGGTATACACGGGTTTGGTTTGAAGCAACCAAAACCGGAACGTTTCAGGTATTTTGTACCGAGTTTTGCGGGGATGGGCACTCTGATATGTTGGCGGTAATTCGCGTCGTTCCAAACGCAGAATATCGAAAATGGGTGGCTGATGGCGGCTCGGTTGGTGGCGATGATATGCCGCTAGATAAACTTGGTGAAAAATTAGCCCAAGCCAAAGGATGTGCTGCTTGCCACTCAATCGACGGCAGTCAAAAAGTCGGACCTACTTGGAAAGGCCTGTTTGGTTCAAGTCGGAAATTTGTCGACGGTGGTGGCGTAGTGGCTGATGAAAACTATATACGTGAATCTATCGAAAAACCGCATCTTCATGTGGTTGCGGGATATGGTCCGGTGATGCCCGTATATGCTGGGTTATTAAAAGAGCGAGAATTGGCGGGTCTTGTCGAGTATATTAAGTCGTTAAAATAACGGTGAGGAGAACAATTAGATATGAGTGAAGTATCGGTTCCTGGATCTAATTACATAACATCTCCGAAAGGCCTGTGGTCGTGGCTAACTACGGTGGATCACAAGCGTATCGGGATTATGTATTTGTTATTTATAGCCATCTCATTTGGTTTGGGTGGTTTTTTTGCACTAGCGCTCCGGCTTGAACTTCTTAATCCCGGAAAACTATTGTTTACAGCAAAAGAATATAACCAATTATTTACCCTTCATGGCGCTGTAATGGTGTTTTTGTTTATCGTGCCGTCTATTCCCGCGTCGTTGGGCAACTTTTTCTTGCCACTTCAGTTGGGCGCCCGGGACGTTGCATTTCCCCGGTTAAATTTGGCAAGCTTTTATGTGTATCTGATCGGCGCAATATTCTGTGTGTATTCCATGGTGTCCGGCGCGGCGGATACCGGATGGACGTTTTACACCCCTTATTCGACGACCACTGATACGTCGGTTATTTCGATGACCCTGGGCGCGTTTATTCTTGGTTTTTCGTCGATTTTCACCGGTATCAACTTTATCGTGACGATCCATAAAATGCGGCCAAAAGGTATGAATTGGTTTAAGATGCCGTTGTTCGTTTGGTCACTTTATGCCACCTCAATTATTCAGGTACTCGCAACGCCTGTATTAGGAATTACCTTGTTTTTGCTTGTCCTGGAAAAAACGATCGGCATCGGTATTTTTGATCCGGCCTTGGGTGGCGACCCGGTGTTGTTTCAGCATTTCTTCTGGTTTTACAGTCACCCTGCGGTTTACATCATGATTTTGCCTGCCATGGGTGTGATGAGCGAGGTGGTGACAGCGTTTAGTAAAAAAGATATTTTTGGCTACAAGATGATGGCTTATTCTAGTTTATCGATCGCGATTATTTCCTTTTTAGTTTGGGGGCACCATTTATTTGTTAGTGGGCAATCAGACTACGCAGCGACAGTCTTCTCGTTGTTAACATTTTTAGTGGGCATTCCATCGGGTGTAAAAGTGTTTAATTGGGTCGCGACGTTGTACAAAGGTGAGATCGAGGTTAAGGCGCCGTTTTTGTATTTTCTTGCTTTTTTGTTTATGTTCATGATTGGTGGATTTACTGGGATTATGTTGGGTTCGTTGTCATTGGATGTGTATCTTCATGATACCTATTTTGTCGTAGCCCATTTCCATTATGTCATGATGGGTGGAACGGTTATGGCATTTTTGGCGGGACTACACTATTGGTGGCCAAAAATGTTTGGGCGGATGTACAGTGAAAAGTCGGCACTATTTGCTTGGGTATTTATTTTTGTTGGGTTTAACATGGTGTTTTTTACCCAATTTATACTCGGTGCAAAAGGGATGCCCCGTCGATACTACAATTACCTTGACCAATTCCAACCGTTGCACGCGTTTTCAACGTTTGGAACCTGGGTGTTAGCAATCGGGTTTTTGTGGATGGCGTTTTATTTAATTGAATCGTTGTTAAACGGCGAACAAGCCCCCGAAAATCCTTGGGGTGCCCTTACCCTGGAGTGGAAAACCCAAAGCCCTCCGATTACCGAAAATTTTGTTGAATTGCCCGTGATTGAGCACGGACCTTACGAATTTGAAAAGGTGAAACGGTCATGACAGTACAACATAAGCCCCATGTGGTTGCCCACCACTTTGCTGATGCGCATCATGAGTTTGAGTCGGCAAAACTTGGTATGTGGGTATTCTTGGTTACAGAGGTTCTATTTTTTGGTGCGTTGTTTGTTGCGTACGGATTTTTGAGGTGGGCTTATCCCGATATGTTTGTCGAGGCCCATCGGTTGCTCTCTTGGAAAATGGGAGCGCTTAACACGCTTATTTTGATTACAAGTAGCTTTACCATGGTGATGGGGGTGCATTCGGCCCAGTTGAGCCGGCGTAACCATACTAATTTTTATTTGCTCGCGACAGTCTTGTTGTCGTTTGGGTTTTTGATTGTAAAGTTTTTTGAGTATTCGGCGAAGTTTCATCACGGGTTATTGCCGGCTAAGTTTTTTACTGCTTCTGGCGTTTCTGAGCATTTGCATTTGTTTTTTGGCTTGTATTTTACAATGACTGGTTTGCACGGATTACACGTTTTGATTGGTATCGCGTTAATGGTTTGGCTTATGGTTCGTAATAACCGGGGCGAATTTCATTCCGGTTACTTTACGCCAGTTGAGATGGTTGGGTTGTATTGGCACTTTGTTGACTTGGTGTGGATCTTTTTGTTCCCACTATTTTATCTTGTGGGGTAATACATATGGGAAATCACGAACAGCATCAGCATTTTATCGTTCCTGCGAAGTATTATATTTCTACCTATATTGCATTGTTGGTACTGACCGTATTAACCGTTGTGGTTGCGCAGTTTCACTTTGGTGCAGCAAACCTGTTGGTTGCGATGGTTGTGGCAGTGGCAAAAGCTGCGCTTGTTGTCTTTATATTTATGGGGATGAAGTGGGAGTCTGGCTTCAACCGAGTTGCATTTTTGGGTAGTTTGTTTTTTCTTCTTTTGTTTTTTATCTTCGCTTTTTCAGACCTACTATTGCGAGGGTATCGTGCGCCGGTTGAGGCCCAGCAATTTGGTATAAAATCGCCGGTTAAATTAGTTAAGCCCGGAGAGTCAGCGGGGCATTAGTCCCTCGGAATTATTCGCTCGTATCGGTTGCGCCCCGCTTTGTCGGGGCTTTTTTTATTTTGCTCTGGATACAAGCTGATACAGTAACGTTCCGATCATTATTGTTGCAGCGGTTAGGTGAATCGGTTGTAACAGAGCCACCAAATCGGTCATCCAAAACACCATCCCACTGACCATTTGGGCAATCAATGATCCAAGTAAAATTAAGGCTGGTATACGGTCTCGTTGCCCCCAACTTAGCCGAATCCAGACCATTGTAATTGTGGCGGTAAGCCATCCCATCCAATGGTGTGCAATATACCGGCTTCCCAAAAAATGAAGCCCTTGGTCGGCTAGCCCATGGTCAACCAGTTGCCTAACTTGGCTTCCTAAAATAAATTGGGTTAATGTAAACACTGCGGTTAAAAACAACGCGGGGTGCCAAGCGGTTGCCGATGGGTAACGGGTCGCAATCAAGGCGTTTAAAATCATAATGATTACAACAGCAACACTCATGTGTGTGGTAATAACCCAGGGGGTTAACACTGAACTCACTACGGTAGCACCCAGCCAACCTTGAAATCCCACCAGTATCGCGACCGATGCGGATTGGGCAATTTGACGAAGCGTAAGGGTTCGCCGGGCCCATATTGACGCCCCAAATAACGCAACACTTGATAGGCCGATTAAAACCCCTGCCAGCCGGTTAATGTATTCAGTCCAGGTGTGGACTGCGTTAAACGTTGTGTCGGCGTATCCCCGGTTGGCATATTGTAATTGATAGTTAATCGGTAGTTGAGATACATCGGTTGGGGGGATCCATTGCCCAAAGCATTTGGGCCAGTCGGGGCACCCCATGCCCGCACCCGAGCTCCGTACAAAAGACCCAATAAAGATCAGTGCGTAAATTAATATCAGGGTGATGATTGCGAATCGGAAGAACCACTGTTTGCGGTCGACGGTTTTGTTGATTATCATGGGTATCCAATCACCTTTATTTAGGAGTCTTTTTACATGGCTCGAATTATTTCACCGTTTATTGAGTTGATCAAACCCCGTATTGTCGTGATGCAAGTTGTAACAGTTGCGATGGGGTACGTGGTTGCAATGGCCGAGGTTCCTGTTCGACTATGGGGGCTGCTGCCGTTATTAACTGGCACTGTTCTAACTGCGGCTGGCGCCGCATCGCTAAATCATTTTTTAGAGCGAAATATCGATCGATTGATGGCCAGGACGCAAAATCGGCCGCTTCCTACAGGTGCTGTCAGCCCTGATGTGGCAGCCCTTTGGGGCTTTGCGTTGTTAGGGTTAGGCCTGTTGGTGTTGTGGCTATGGACCAACACTTGGGTGGTGTTTTTATCCTTTACGACTGCGTTTTTATACGTGATTTTTTACACCCCCTTAAAGCAAATGACATGGTGGAACACGTTCGTTGGAGCGGTTCCGGGAGCCATTCCACCGCTGGCCGGGTGGGTGGCGGTTGAGGGGCGGGTTTCGGCGGGTGCATGGGAGTTGTTTTGGATATTATTCTTTTGGCAGTTGCCCCATTTTTTTGCGATTGCATGGATTTGTAAGGATGATTATGCAAAAGCGGGATTCAAAATGCTGTCGGTTGAAGACCCGACTGGGCAGCGTACTTTTGTTCAAATGGCACTTCACACGGTGTTGCTCGTCATCGCGTCATTTGTTCCGGTGTTAACTGGCCGGCTTGGGGGAATTTATTTGGCGGCAGCTGTAACGTTGGGCGTCTGGTTGTTTTGGTCCGTGTTGGCGTTTCGGACGAATCGGTCTGTGCCGGTTGCCAGGGTGATCATGCGGGTATCGGTGATTTATTTGCCGTTGCTATTATTGGGAATATTGGCCGATTTGGTCGTGTTTCGCCTGTTGTAACCTGGGGCCACCTTTAATTGGTGCGCTTCAACACCAATAACTTCTGTTCAGTCATATGAAGTAAGGCATCGGCGATGCCCTCTCGTCCCAATCCCGAATCTTTACGACCGCCATACGGCATGTGATCTAACCGATAAGACGGGACATCCCCTACGATTACGGCGCCGACGACTAATGTATCAAACGCATGCATTATTTTTTGGTAATCGGACACGAATAAACCGGTTTGAAGTCCGTATTTTGATCGATTTATTGCGGAAAGTGCCACATCAAATGTCGAATAGCGATGGACAATTGCAACAGGACCAAAGGCTTCCTCGGTTGAAATGAGTGCGTTGGAATCAACGTGTTCCAGTAAAATTGGATTGATGCAGGATCCGGTCGCGTGGATTGGGGTATGCGCAACGGCACCTAGGCGTAATGCCTCGGCCACCCAGGACAGAACACGGTCTTTGGATTGAGACGAGATGATGGGTCCGATGTCGGTGTTAGGGTTGAGTGGGTTGCCTACTTGCATATCTCGGAGACGACGTTTGAGCCCGTTGATTACATCATCTGCCAGAACATCCCTAACCCAAATATGCTGAACGCTAATGCAACTTTGGCCGGCTTGATAGTATGCGCCCCATGCAATTCGGTTAACAACATGTTCTAAATCTGGGGCATCTTCCACAATCACGCTTGCGTTCCCGCCCAACTCCAACACCACCTGTTTTTTTCCGCACCGAGATTTAATCGCCCATCCAACGTCGGCAGATCCGGTGAAACTGATCAGCTGAATTCGATCATCCGTTATCAACGGTTCTGCGGTTTTTCGGTCTGCAAACACAATCGAAAACGCACCATCCGGCAATCCGGATTGACTTAAAATTTCGCCTAAAATTCCGGCTGACAGGGGGGTTGCGGATGCTGGCTTTAGAATAAACGGATTTCCCGCTGCAATCGCGGGCGCAATTTTGTGTGCTGCAAGATTAAGTGGGAAATTAAAGGGCGAAATAAGGGTTACCAATCCGATTGGGAATCGTTTGGTGATGCCCCAGGTATGGTCGCCTCGAGAGGTTCGGTCCATTGGTAAATTGTCACCTGTTTGGTGGAGGCAAAGCTCGCTTGCGATGGTGAAGGTATCGATTGCACGGTCAATTTCAGCATTTGATTCGGCCAATGTTTTGCCGGTCTCGTGGGTTAAGGCAAGTGCCAAATCCTGTCGACGGGTTGCGAGGTGGTGGGCGATTGATTTTAAACAGGTTGATCGCCGGTGGTTTGGCAGATTTGCCACTCTGGATTCGGCCGCTTTACCCCGGGTAATGGCCTGTTCAATATGAGACGGGGTTGCAATATGAACCGTCCCCACCGCCTGGTTGTCGTAAACGGCTAAAACGGTTCGCGTGTTTTCGCTGGGCGTGGGGGTATTTCCAATCCAAAGTAAGGCAGTGGTCATTTTATAATCATAAATCAAACTTGGGGGTTTCCCAACTGTGCTTGATTCCCCGTCGCTTAAGGGGCACAATAATACCTATGGAGTACACCTGGATCGAAGTTTCAGCTGACCAAATCGCCAAAAATGTGGCCCGGATTCGGGGTAAATTGCCGTTAGGGGTGTCAATTTTGGCCGTAGTAAAAGCCAATGCGTACGGTTTGGGGGCTGTCGCGGTGGCTCAGATATTAGAAACTGCCGGTATCGATTGGTTTGGTGTTGCCAGTACTGCGGAGGGTATCGAGCTTCGAGAGGCGGGCATCAAACGTCCGATACTGGTGCAGTCTGAGCCGGTAGATGGCGACTTAATGCCCTGGATCAGTCATCGACTGACCCCCACCGTGTATTCTATCCCATTCGCCCGGTCGTTGGCGGCCTTACATCACCCACTGTCGGTCCATATCAAAGTGGACACCGGTATGAATCGATTGGGCGTTAGGTGGGATGAATGGACTATGTTTTGGGCCGAAATTCAGACGTTCACGTCGTTGCATGTTAAAGGGATTTACACCCATTACGCGAATAGTGACATGCCGGCGGACCCAGTTTCAGCGTTGCAACGGTCTCGTTTTTCAAAAATTGTTGAAAATTTAATGTCGGACGGATACGAGCTGCCCTGGGTGCATGCCGCCAACTCAGGCGGGGTGGACCATGTGTCACTGGCGGGTCAGACATTGGTACGGGTGGGAAAATCGCTGTACATAGATGCGGTTTCAATCAAGAGTCGGGTAGTGCTGATAAAGGCGATTAAGGCGGGCGAGCCGATTAGCTATTCAGGGCGATTTATTACCCCGCGCGACACCCATGTTGCGGTTATTGGGACGGGATATTCGGATGGATTGCCGACCCAATTGGCGCATCCAGCGGTCTTAATTAACGGGACGCGATTTCCAGTTGTGGGCACGGTTTGTATGGACATGGTGATGGCTGATTTGGGGCCAAACGCGGATGTTCAAGTTGGCGATGAAGTTGTTTTTGTGGGGCGATCCGGTGATCAGCAGATTACAATGGACGACTGGTGTCGCGTCACCCAAAAGAACCCCAGAGAGGTAACCTGTAACATGGGTGCGCGGTGTCGATCGGTTTTTCTAGCCGATTGTCCAGCCCAGGGATAGTCCAAGTGCTAACGCCAGTAAAAGGCGTCCCGTTTGACCTAATAATGGATTAAGTTCACGTCCACAACGTCGCCATACTTGTTTGATCAAACGCAGGCCGGTCAGGGCAACCACCCCAGATGCGACGGCGGCCCATGCCCGCCCATGCGACACCGACCAAATGCTGCTTAACGCGCATCCCCCAATGATGCAGATGGCGTATTCCCACCTTCCAAACCCAGGTCCAAATCGTGCGACTAACGTATGCTTTCCGGTTGATCGGTCTTCGTCAATGTCCCGAAGGTTGTTAACCACTAGAATTGCGGTTGACATGAATCCAAGGGCCAATCCAAGTACGGCGGCATTCGGGTTCCACGATAATGTGTTAACGTAAGTCATTCCTGCGGTTGCGACTGGTCCAAAAAATATCAGCACCAGGATGTCTCCCAATCCAATATATCCAAGGGGTTTGGGGCCTCCGGTGTACGTGATTCCAAATAAAATTGACAGCGTGCCAATCACGACAATTGGAAACCCGCCTCGGTAAATCAAGTAAATTCCAAATAAAGCGGCAAGTCCAAATGTTGCGATCATAAGGTGCTTCATTCGGTTCGGGTCAACCAGTCCTGATTGGGTCACCCGGGTTGGCCCAAGTCGATTTGGGGTGTCGGCCCCGTTTTGGTGATCGTAATAATCGTTTGCAAAATTGGTTCCGATTTGTATCAATAGTGCACTTGCTACAGCCGACAGTGTTGCACCCCAGTGCAGCCCCCCTTCTAAATGGGCCAGAATTGCCCCTAAAACCAACGGGCCACCTGCTGCGGGTAGGGTTCTGAGCCGCATTGCCATGATCCAGACTTTCAATCCCCGGTTTGCCGGAGTATGATTAGACATTGTTCTCCACCTTTCGTTAACAGTGTTCTATTCAATACTACGGAATGTTTGGGTCTCGATAAAGGAGTTTTCCAAAAATGATTACAATTCGAAAAAGTCATGAGCGCGGATCTGCTGATCATGGCTGGTTAAAATCCCATCATACCTTTTCATTTGCTTCATATTACGACCCGCGTCACATCCATTTTCGTCAATTGCGGGTTATTAACGAGGATTTTGTTGCGCCCAATGCGGGGTTTCCCACTCATGGCCATGACAATATGGAGATTATCACCTACGTCGTTTCGGGGACCGTTGCGCACCAGGACAGCATGGGAAATTCAACCCTGATTCGTGCAGGCGAGGTCCAGGTGATGGGCGCAGGGTCTGGCATTACCCATTCCGAAATGAACCCGTCAGACCGGGATTGGCTCCATTTGTTTCAAATTTGGGTATTTCCTAAAACCCAAAATACCGAACCTCGCTATACCCAACGCCTGATATCGCCTGAAGAAAAACACAATCAATTCGCGAAATTAGTTGGGCCATTCGGATCTGACTACGCCTTGCAAATGGATCAGGATGCCCACTTATTGGCGGGGTATTTTGATACAGGGCAAGCGACGCATTACGCGATTCAAGACAAGCGGCATCTATTGATTCATGCAGTCAGTGGCGAGCTGACGGTAAATGGGTCGTTGTTGCAATCTGGCGATGCGGCATTTGTATCCCAAGAATCGCTGATTTCCATTGATATATTGTCGGCGGCTGAGTTGCTTCTATTTGATCTGGCGTAAGCGAGATCAAATGCAAACTTGGTATGAATCCTTACAGCGCATGATAAATCGAAACCGTCGGTCTATTTTAACTCTAATCGGAATCGCTGCAATCGCGATTTTTTTGTACGCGGCAGCAAATTCCAAAATCGTTACCCTATCGACGACGGTTTTGGATATGATAAACCGGTATCATGTTGCGCCGGCGCCCATTGATGATGCCTACTCAAAGCGGGTATTTGACTTATATTTAAAACGGCTTGATCCGGGTAAACGGTTTTTTTTGGAAACCGATATTGCGGGATTAAAGGCTTATGAAACAGAGCTCGACGATCAATTAAAATCGGGAAACATGGTGTTTGTCGAAAAAGTAAATGATATCCTGTTGCAACGTGTTGCGCAGGCGCAGCAGTTGGTGGGTGAATTGATAAAAACCCCGCAGACATTTACCTCAACCGAGTCCATTACGATTGATTGGGATAAACGGCAGTTTGCGGGGTCTCAGGCGGAATGGGATGCAGATTGGCGTCGGTTTGTTCAGTATCAAGTGTTAACCAATTATATTGTCGCCGCGGAATCGAGCTCGGCCAATGCCCAGGCGCTTGAAACCCTAGATGTAAAGCTAGAACGCGAAGCACGTCAAAAAGCCGAGAAGAATATGGCCTCGTTTTTTGATCGCATTACGCGCGAGACAACCCAGGATCGGATCAACGCGTTTATTGATGTCGCCGCCAGTGCCCAAGACCCACACACGTCATACTTGGCTCCCCAACAGAAAGACGATTTTGATATTAATATCAAGGGCACGCTTGAAGGGATCGGCGCGTTGCTGCAAGAAGAAGATGGCTATATCAAGGTAACTCGAATTGTTCCTGGCGGACCGGCTTGGCGCCAAAAGGACCTTAAGGCTCAGGATATTATCCTCAAGGTTGCCCAAGATGATGGCGAGCCGGTTGATATCGTGGGTGCGCGGGTTCAGGATGCCGTTAAACTGATTCGTGGCAGCAAGGGCACCAAGGCGAGGTTGACCGTACGAAAACCCGAAGGAAAAATTGTCCAAATTGAAATTACCCGCGATGTGGTGGTTCTAGAAGAGTCCTACTCAAAATCAGCCGTATTAAAAGCCCGGGATGGGGAGTTGGTAGGGTATATTATGCTTCCTAGTTTTTATCGCGATTTCTCGAACAGCAAAGCCCGCAACGCCGCGGACGATGTTAGATCCGAACTGAGGCGCTTAAAAGCCAAAGGCGCGCATTCGGTTATTCTTGATTTGCGTAACAACGGAGGCGGCGCGCTTGAGGATGCCGTTAAAATCGCGGGACTTTTTATTGACTACGGCCCGATTGTGCAAGTACGAGATCGTGCCGACCGAGGGTATGCCTACGAAGACAACGATCCTGCGGTTGTATTCGACGGTGACCTTGTTGTGTTGACCAATGTATTTAGCGCATCGGCTTCCGAAATTGTAGCGGCGGCGCTTCAGGACTATGGACGTGCGATTATTTTGGGCGCGAGCCATACCTACGGCAAAGGTACGGTTCAAAATGTGTTGAATTTAGATGCGGGCTGGGGGCGCTTGTCGCCAGCTGGAAATGATGGTCTTGGATCTGTTAAAGTAACGAATCAAAAATATTATCGGGTTACAGGTGGATCCACCCAGTTTAAAGGAGTGGTGCCGGATATCGTGGCCCCTGATGCCAATGATTATTTGGATGTGGGTGAGCGGTCCCTAAAGCACCCGTTACCATGGAGTACCACGACCTCTGCAAATATCGAAAGATGGGCGCGTTCATTCCCTGCCTCTGTGATTTTGGCAAGCCAGAAACGAATCAAAGAAAATCCTGCATTTAATGAATTGGCGCGTTTAACCCAACGTCTCAAAAACCGGCGGGAATCCACACCGTTTCCTCTTAATTTAGAAGGGGCTGTCAAATTGCAACGGGAAGCCAAAGCCGAGTCCTCGGCGTTGGATCAGGTAAAAAACGTCAATCAAAGTTTGATTGGGTTGCCATCCGATGATGATGCGCTTGCCACGATCGAGGCGGAGCGACGGGTTGAATATATGGAATGGATCCAACAACTTCCAAAAGACTTATTGATTACCGAGGCCGTTCATGTCCTTCAGGATTTGCGGCGGAGTCGGCGTTGATTACGGTATGCAATGCGCCGGTTCGGTTATCGTTTCCGGTTGGGCATTTTCAGCACCATTGGGAACAGTGTGGACTGACGGCAAATTTGCTTGCCACTATTTCTCCTGAATTATCGCCATACATGACCACTGTGGTGTCGACTGTATTAAATGAAATGATCGAAAATGCGGTGAAATATGCTGCCACCCCAACCTCCTTAATTGAGTTGATGCAATGGGTTACGGATCGTGGGATTGAATGTGAAGTAACCAACACGGCCCGACCGAATGATGCCAACAACGTGTTGGCACTTTGTGATCGCCTTTCAGCGTCGGACAGTGATCCCGATGCGATGTTTTACGAGGCATTGGAAGTAGCGGGATCTGCAACCGATGCAAGTAGCCAATTGGGGTTGCTTGGCATCGTTCAGGCTTATAACGTAAAACTGGGATGCTCGGTTCAGCAAACGGATCATGGTCAGTCTACAGTTTCGGTAAAAGCGGTTATTTATGTTTCTGAGGAAGAGCGAGTGTAACAATGGATAACAACGATTATAAAATTGCCTATAGTTCAACAGACCAAGTGACCCTAAGTGGCGTGTTGCGGTTACAGTCTCCCTTAATCTATGATGAGTTATTTGCGCCAATTCGTGAAAAGATCGAGTCCGGTATCGTTCTTACCCTGGATATCGCGAATGTTTCATTTTTAAATTCATCGGGAATTACGGCCCTGGCCCGTCTTATTATTGTTGCCAGAAGCAAAGATGTGGGGCTAAATATCATCGGAAGGGATTCCGTTCCTTGGCAAAAAAAGAGCATTGTTTCATTGAAACGGCTTTGGCCAAAACTGGAAGTTACACTACAGTGACATGTCGATTGAAACCGTTTTTGGAGACTCCATTGATTTCGCTGGCACCCATGGGTTAAGCGACGACCTCAGTATTGATTTTGTCGTGCCACTGGAGTTGGTTAATCAGTGGCGGCGCTGTGGGCTGGTTGCCGATTTTTTGGCCCGTAGTCATGCGTTACAATTGGTTTGTCCTAAGACAGCGCTAAGTGTTTTGTCGACCATTATTAATGAACTGCTTGAAAACGCGGTCAAGTTTTCAAAGGATCGAAATAAGTTGGTAACGATTTCGGTTCGGCAGAGCGCTGACGTTGTCAGAATTGAAGTGATTAACGTTACAGACGAAGCCCAGGCAGCCGCGCTAGAGGGGTTTTTGTTTCAGTTAAGCGAAACCGATCCAGAAACATTGTTTTTTCGCAAAGTAGAATCCTTTGCCGCGTTGGACGCCCTTCAATCGGGAATTGGATTGTTAATGATTTTAAAGGATTACCATGCTGGACTGGGGGTTAAAATTTCCCCGAAACCGGATGAATATCTCCATGAAGTGTCGGTTACCATTACCATCAATATCTCGGTGATTGAGGGGTTGGCAACGGACGGTTAAACCGCATTGCATTAAGGTGGTATTGCTCCGTATCGCCATTGCTAATGCTATGGGGTGCTGGCGGTGTTGCCGGCAAATAGATCACAAATTCGCTACCCTTGTTAAGCTTACTTTTGATTTCCATAAATCCGCCATGATTCTTTACAATCGTTTGAACCGTCGATAACCCAAGCCCCGTTCCTTTGCCATCCGATTTTGTAGTAAAAAATGGGTCGAATATTTTAGACAAAACGGGCTTTGAAATCCCAGTACCAGAATCTTTTACTGTTAATTTTACAAAATTGCCAAAGCGGGCATTGACGGATTTTGGAAGATTTTTTTCTTTTAGTACGATGTTGTCGGCGTTCAGATGAAGGATTCCACCGTCGGGCATTGCATCTTTTGCATTGACGCAAAGGTTCAGTATGACTTGGTGTAGTTGCGTTGGATTGCCCACCACGTGCCATAACTCTGGGGATATGGTGCAGGTGCTTGAAATCTGCCGGGGGAAGGTGCTGCCAATAAACGCATGGATTTCACGCATAAGTTTTGGAATGGGGATGACGAGTTCGTTACCTTCGATGCCCCGAGCAAACTCAAGAATTTGCCTTACTAAGCTGACGCCACGTTTTGCTGAATTGTCCAATAAATCGAGTATTTGGCTACTTTGTTTGTCGGTGCAACGTGGCTTTAACAGTCGAATCGACATAAACAGCGCCGATAACACGTTGTTAAGATCATGGGCAATCCCACTGGCCACCGATCCAATGCCTTCCATGCGTTGGATTCTTAAAAATTGCTGCTCTAGAATCTTTTTTTCGGTGATATCGGTGTTGGTTACCACGATAAATGGTTCATCTTGCCGGGTGTTCATTAGGGTCCAACTGCTATCAACCTCGATGTCTTTTTTGGATCGGGTGCTGTGACTCATCTCGCCACGCCATTCACCCGTTTCTTGGACGGTTTGAATGATGCTTTCGATTTTTTCAGAATTGGGGATGATCGCCTCGATTCTTTTTTTGTCGATTACTTGTTCTCGTTTCCAACCGTAGATCCGTTCTGCACTTTTATTCCAATAATAAATTTTTTGGTCTAATCCAATCACAATAATGGCGTCATTGACCTTGTCTAAATAGATCGTATGTTCCCGTAATAAATCTTCGGCCCTTCGCCGTGCCGAAATGTCCCGTGCGATGCACACAACGTGGGTTATTTCTTGGGTGGTGGGGTTTTGATACGGCGTGTATTTAAATTCAATCCATTTTTCTTGATTTTTAGACAGCGAACAAAACACATGCTCCTGTACGTCGTGTCCTTCAAAGCTAGATGCAATGGCCGATTTTAACGTTGTATTAAAAAACTCGGCACCCCAAACCCGGTCAAGAGACTTTCCCACCAATTGGTGGCTTTGTTTGCCAAACGCCCCTGCCAATGAATCATTGACGGCGTCATACACGTAATCTCGATTAATAAGGGCCATCCAGTCGCTTGCGCTGTTTACGATAAATTCAAATTTTTCTGATTTTGTGCTGGCAATTTTGGTTTGGCTACTAAGGTCATTTTCGATATCCGTGCTGTGTTGAACCGTTGTGGCCAATACCACTTTGAGGTCAAATAAATCTTGTTCGAGTACGTCGATATAGTCCAGGACATTTCCAAAAAGAATAAGAATATGTTGGATAAACCCATCACTTTGGTTTAGTAGCATTGTTGGGTCAGCCATTAACTGAAGGGTTGTTAATTTTTCTCGGAATGCTGGAAGGTTTTGAATTGGAAAACCGTCATCGACGTTAAAGAGGTCCTGGCCCATCGTTGTCACGCTCCTGGATTGAAATTTTCAGTTACAGGTTTGACAATTATGTCGAAGATTCAGGTTTTGCGCTGGTTTGGCAGCGTGAAACAAATTCGTACAACGAGGCCCGTCCCCCTCGTTGTTTCCCCCGTTTTTGTCTGAACTTCTGGTGATTTGTTCCTGTAACACAGTTAACCCGCAATAGTTGTGCCAATATTTTTTTGGCAGGCGGTGCGGTAAACAAACCCTGCAGTCGCAATATCATGGACTGCAAGACCGGTCGAATCAAAAATTGTAATTTGATTTTTGTTCTGACGTCCTCGCTTTTGTCCAAGCAGTACGGCCGGTAGCGCGTTTTGGACCTGGCGTTTTGATAAAATTCGTTGCTGTAGTGGCACGTTGATTTCACCTGAATGAGCGGCTTGTATGGGGTCGTCTACAATAATCCGCCCATTAACCAGTAACATTGGATCTAGCTCTTGCTTACCCGGCGCATCAGCGCCGATCGCGTTGATGTGGCATCCAGGCGCAACCCAATGCGCTTCTATAATGGGGCTTCTTGATGGCGTTGTACTGACAATAATGTCAGTGTCTTTGACACAATCCTGGATTGAGTTGGTTTCGACCAGTTTTCCCGAGAAGAACGTTCGGACTTCTTTAGCAAATTTTAGGCGGGCTTCTTTGGAAGGGTCATATACTCGAATCTCTTGAATTGTCCTAATGCTACAGATGGCCATTGCTTGATAATACGACTGAACGCCCGCGCCAACAAAACCGATGGTGTGTGCGTTGGGCCTGGCCAAAAGGTCGACGGCGACTCCCCCGGTAGCGCCGGTTCGCATGCTGGTGATTCGGGTGCCATCGACTAACGCCAATGGGGTTGCGGTTTCGGGGTCATTTAGTAAAATCTGCGCGCGCACTGCTGGGTGACCGTGTAGGGGGTTGCCAGGGTGGGAATTGACCCATTTCACACCTGCGACATTGTAGGAATTGGAATAGGCAGGCATGGCTCTGAAATCCCCGTTGAATTGAGGTAGTTTTAAATACACTTTTGGCGGCATAATGCTCATGCCGGATCCGAATTCAATCGTTGCTGCGCGTACTACCATCATGGCATCTTGCATGGTCAGCAAGGCCATAATTTGACGATCTGTAATCACTCTCATGACTGTATTCAATCCCAAAATGATCCGATTGTAAAATACCTGTTTTGATGAAATTTGACTTCAAATAGGGCCCTCTGAAACGTATGGCAAGGTTTGCCAAGCAATTTCAGACCACTGTATCGGGCGTTGAACGCAAACTTTTATTTTTTTGTTGGTCACCGTGTCGCGAATTCGGATACAATGCCAGTCACAAATCATCGTTTTTAACCCGCCATGGCAAAATTGAAATTAGACTTACACGATATTTTTAATCACGGTAAAAAGATTGAATCCGAATTAAATCGGGTGATTCAAGATGCTGTCGCAAAGCGGATTCCTTTGGTGGAAATTATTCCTGGAAAAGGATCAGGGCAGTTAAAAAAATCTGTGTTACGGTTTTTGGCTCGACCAGACATTAAAGCCTTGTACCATCGGGTCGAAAAAGATGATAAAAACTTCGGCCGTATTTTTGTTCATTTTAGGTTTTAAATTGGCGGTAACGTCGACTGTCTTCCTGACATCGCAACCCGGGCCACTTCACGTCCTAAATCGGTGAGGGAAAGCCGGGTTTTATTGCGTGATACGTAGCCTAAAATAATGCTGCGATTGACCACTTTTTTACCAAATCCATTGGGCCACCCCATATGGTCGCTGAGGTGTTGTATTGTGGTTTCAAATGGGTCTGGATCGTTGACGTGACTCAGCAGTTGGACCACCAGCATGTCGACGGCAAAGTCGATTTTTTGACGCTGGTGCCGTATGGCCTGCCATACCCAGCCCGCCTTTGGTGAAACAAACAATGCACCCAAAAAAAAGAACCCGGTCATTGCGGCCATCGCGCCTGCAATAGAGGTATTATATGCCATCGATAATCCGTATCCCGCAATCGCTGACGCTGCGCCAATGCCGCTGCTAAATACCACCATTCGAAATAGGTTGTGGGTTAATAAGTAGGCCGTTGCGGCTGGGGTAATCATTAGGGCAACAACCAAAATTGAGCCAACGGCATCAAACGCAGCGACGGAGGTGATGCTGACACTGCCCATTAAAAGGTAATACATGACGGCGGGGGAAATGCCGAGTGTCGCTGAAAATGCAGGATCAAATGTCGACACTTTTAATTCTTTATAAAGTAGGCTTGCCAATGTCAAATTGACGATTAATACCCCACCCATTGTCCATGCTGCAACGGGGCCAACGTCCCTGCCCGCGATCATCAGACGATTAAACGGGGCAAAGGCAATCTCGCCCAACAGTACCGCGTCTTGGTCAATATGCACCATTCCGGTGTATCGAGAAATAAGGATGATCGCGATCGAAAATAGGGTCGGAAATACCAGTCCAATTGCGGCGTCCTCTTTGAGACGTCGAGTGTGGATAATTCGTTCGGTAATCCATACGGTTGCCATGCCGGTTAGAACTGCGCCTACCAAAAGAAGCGGAGAATGGGTGGATCTTACCAAAAAAAACATCAACACGATGCCCAGTAGAATCGAGTGGCTAATGGCATCGCTCATCATTGCGACACGCCGCAGTACTAAAAAAACACCCGGGATGGCGCATGAAACGGATACTAATATCGCAATCAGGATAATATCCAAGGTTGGGGTCATTGGTGCTTCATCCATCCCCATACAAGCCCACGTTCGGGCGCGAACAGAAGCGAAATCACAACCACGACGGTCAGCGTGAGCACAATCGTTGGACCGGTGGGTAGGTGAGCGACCGTCGCGCTAAGCCACGCCCCGGTTGCCGACGATGTTGCACCAATTGTGGCGCTCAGGATAACCATTTGCCCAACAGAGCGACTCCATTGTCGGGCCGCAGCGGCGGGTGCCACCAATAACGCACTCATCAGAATGACCCCAACGGTTTGTATCCCGATTACGATGCCAATAACCGTTAGACTGGACAGTAAAAATTCAATGCGGTCCATACGAAATCCAGCTGCATTGCCGAATTCGATATCGAATGCCAATAGTTTAAATTCCTTCCAACACAACGCCACCCCGAAACAGACCATTACGGCAATGCCAATCATCCACAGAAGATCCCCCTGTAACAACGTGCTGGCGTTTCCAAATAGGTAATGGGATAGCCCCGACTGGTTGGCGGCGCCCATTCGTTGAATAATGGATAACAACATTAATCCAAGTCCAAAAAATACGGATAACACGATACCCATCGCGGCATCCGATTTGATAATGCTACGCCGTACGATCGCGATGACAAGGCTACTACTGATCCAGCCCGAAATCATGGCCCCAGCCAACAATGCGAGGGGATGTTTGGTTTGGGTAATTAAAAATGCGATTGCAACCCCGGGTAATGCGGCGTGGGAAATGGCATCTCCCAATAAACTTTGGCGTCTCAATACCGTAAAGGTTCCCATGACACCCGATACCAGCCCAACGATGGCGCTTCCCACAACGACAAGGGCAGTGGTGAAATCGATCACTGAGGCCATGGCCCGCGGCCTCCGTAGGCTTGTTTGAGCGTCTCGGGGGTGATGACATCCGCAACTGGGCCAAGGGCAATCGTTCGCACGTTTAACAACAGGGCCCAATCAAAATAATCGGTGATCGTTTGTAGGTCATGGTGAACCACCATCACGGTTTTGCCTTGGGCTCGGATCGATTTTAACACTGAAATGATCGCTTGCTCCGTTGCAATGTCGACGCCGACAAAGGGCTCGTCCATCATGTAAATCTGGGCGTCTTGTGCCAATGCGCGTGCCAGGAAAACCCGTTGTTGTTGGCCGCCAGACAACTGACTAATGGGTCGATCGGCGTATTCGGTCATTCCCACTTGATCCAGTGCCGCCATCGCGGCGTCGTGATCAGACGATTTGGGACGTTTAAACCAGCCCAGGTGTCGGTATCGTCCCATTAATGCCACGTCGCGGGCAGAGATTGGAAAGTCCCAGTCTACGCTGCCGCGTTGCGGTACGTATCCCACGTGATGGGTTTGCGCTGTATAGGGTGCGCCAAGAATTTCAACGCGACCGGCTGCTTTTGGAATCAATCCCAACGCCGATTTAATCAAAGTGGTTTTGCCGGCGCCATTTGGTCCCACGATTGCAAGTAATACCCCTTGGGGGATATCCACATCGATGTCCCATAATACGGGGGCGTGCTGGTATGAAACCGTTAGGTCTCGAATGGATATCGCAGGTAAGGTGGGCGTCATCGGCGCAGCCCAGATTCGATCGTGGCCATGTTGGCACGCATCATTCCGATCGTGGAATTGGCAGCGCTGGATGGCGGCCCCACTGCATCGGCATATAGCTGCCCACCAATTTTGACTTCCCATCCCCTTGCTTTGCACGCCTGTTGAACGGCTTGGATGGTGCGCGCGGGTATCGCGGTTTCAATAAAAATGCTCGGAATCCGATTTCGGCTGACAAACTCGGCGAGTCGGGAAACGTCTCGAATACCGGGCTCGGCTTGGGTGCTAATGCCCTGAAGTCCCATGACACGAATCCCATACGCAGCGCCAAAATATCCAAATGCATCGTGAGCCGTAATTAATACCCGGTTTTTAGTGGGAATCTGATTGACGGTGGCTTGGATATCCAGATGCAATTGATCTAGCGCTTTGGCGTAGGCGGAATACCGATGCATATACCGAGTTTTGTTGGGTGGATCGGCGGCGGCAAGCGTTGTTGCAACCGTTTGTGCTGCCATTTTCCATAAGGCAGTGTCAAACCAAATGTGGGGATCTGGAAAGCCCTTAAATTCGGACGGAAGGCGTAGGGTTGACTTAGGGATGTCTTTTGATACCGCAATGACCGGTTTGGAATTTCCCATTTTTTCGAATACATCCCCAAGTTTTGCTTCTAGGTGCAACCCGTTATAAAAAATTACATCGGCACTGGCCAATGTTTGGACGTCTTTTTCGGTTGCTTTGTATCCGTGGGGGTCTACGCCCGGGCCCATTAATCCGATCGCGGTGACATCTGATCCTCCGATTGTTAAAACCAGGTCATGGATCATGCTGGTTGTGCTGACCACTACCAACCGGCTGGGCGGTGGGGTTGACCTGCAGCCTGTTGCAACAAAATATAGTCCAATAATACAAACAAAAATTGCTGCGCGTCGCATAAGATCACCTTGATTTTAAGTATGCTTAAATGTGTTAAGTATACTGAAGGATCTGGGGTTGTAAAGGGGCCGTTAGATTGGGAAGTTTCCGAAGCGGTCCGGAATGGGGTTGCCATGGGGATCGGTGGTCGGAAAATTTAATTTTTCTTCAATTTTGTTTATCAGGTCGTCGCTGCACGCATGTTCAAGCCGTTCGGCTTCGTGATGGACTTTGTCCCAGGACAATCCCAATTCAAGGTGTAAAAAGGCTTCCCAAAGGCGGTGATGTCTGACCATGTTGCAGCCAATTTTCCAGCCCGTTTTGGTGAGTCTGAGGCCTCGGTAAGGCTCGCTTGTGACAAAGCCGTCTTGCTCTAATTTTTTGACCATATCCGTAACAGCAGCGGGGGAAACCTCCAATCGTTTGGAGATATCACTCACTTTTACCACCGTATTAAACCGATTGTCCGACAATGAAAAAATGATTTTTAAGTAGTTTTGGGTGCTTTCTTTCATGGATTCTTGTCGTTACAATTCGACTTGAATGCCGATTTCAATTACTTGGTCGGACGGAATATTGAAAAACATTGTGGCCCGTTGCGCATTTTTGGCAAGAAATACGAATAGGTGTTCACGCCAGATGGGCATCCCAGGGCGGGCGGTTGGGACGATGGTTTCTCGCCCCAGAAAATAGGTAACGGTTTTTAAGTTAATGGGGTGATCGGAAAGCGTGATGGTTTCGAGCGCGGCCGGCACATCCGGGTTTTCCATAAACCCATAGCTGAGTTGTATTCGGTACACGCCATTGCCCAACGATTCCACTCGGGATCGATCGCTGGCCGCAACGTTTGGGATGTCTTCGGTTTCGACCACCAATAATATTAACGATTCGTGTAATACCTGATTGTGCCGGAAATTATGAGCCAGAATCGGCGGAATGCCATATGGATCCCGAGTCATGTAGACGCCAATACCAGGAACACGGTGGGGTGGCCTTGCGGTAATGGTGTCTAAAAAAGCAGCGAGTGCGGTTGTTTTTTCAGCCAATCGAGATCCTAATAAATTTCGCCCTTGATACCAGGTGATCATAACCAACGTGATGCCTGCAGCGATCGCCAGTGGCACCCATCCGCCATGGGTTATTTTTGCTAAATTGGGCACAAGATACGCAATGTCGATTGATAATAACCCGATCGTGATGGATAAATTCAGTATGGGATTCATCCGCCACCGCCGTTTGGCTACAAAAAACATAAAAACGGTTGTGATTGCCATGGTCATTGTAACCGCAACGCCGTAAGCCGCCGCCAATTGGCTGGACGATGGCATCGCAAATACCAATGCCACGGTTGCAATAAACAACATGGCATTCATGATTGGGATATAAATTTGTCCGATTTCTTGGGCGGAGGTGTGTCGAATCGAAAATCGAGGGAAGTAACCCAGTTGAATGGCTTGGCTTGTCAGCGAAAAAACCCCAGAGATTAAGGCCTGAGACGCAATAACGGATGATATCGTGGCCAAGCCGACCATGGGGTACAATGCGATTTCCGGTACCAATTTAAAAAACGGAAATGCTGCTGCCGATGGATCTCGTAACAATAATGCGCCTTGTCCAAAATAATTGAGTAATAATCCGGGAAGTACGATTGAAAACCAAGCCAACCGAATTGGTTTTCGGCCAAAATGCCCCATATCGGCGTAAAGGGCTTCTCCGCCGGTTACAACCAAAAAAATGGTGCCTAAGATCATAAATCCAGGAAATCCGTTCTCTAAAAAAAAACGAAGGGCGTAGACCGGATTAAGGGCGTGCAAAATGCCAGGGGACTTTAAAATGGACGTGATGCCAAGGATGCCGATGGTAAAAAACCAAATCAAAATAATGGGGCCAAAAAAATTGCCGATTTTACCGGTTCCTTGCTTTTGATTTAAAAATAAAATTGCCAAAATCACACATGTGATCGGTACGATATAGGGGTTAAACAGGGTGGTTGCCACCCCAAGGCCTTCAACCGCCGATAAAACTGAAATGGCCGGGGTAATCATGCCATCTCCAAAAATAAGTGCACTACCGAATAATCCAGCAAAAAGCAACCCCGCATGGATGGCTTTGCTACCCCGGCGCCGATGCATGGCCAACACCATTAATGCCAGTACCCCACCTTCGCCTCGGTTGTCGGCCCGCATGACATACACGATGTATTTGATCGAAATCACGATGATCAGTGACCAGGTTATCAACGACAATACGCCAAATACGTTGACAGAATTTAGCGCGATGGCGTGGGGGCCGTGAAAGCATTCTTTTAATGCATATAAAGGGCTTGTTCCGATGTCTCCAAATACAATTCCAAGTGCGGCAAGCGATAAAATCGCCAAGCGGGATGGGGATAGATCTGGTTGTGGATTTGTCATGGGTTCACCGATTTTGCAAGGATTGTTGAAGGCGTGTCACGATTAGGGCTGCGACTTCGTTGGGGGACTGGGCGTTAATGTCGATGACGTCGTGTGCGCAGTCTTGGTACAAGGGATCTCGACCTTCGTACAGACTGGCCAACGTGTCAAAGGGCGACTCTGTTTTAAGGAGGGGGCGGGTGCGGTCATGTTTTAGGCGTTTCCATAACGTATCAATGGAAAGCTTAAGATAGACCACTCGCCCACTGGCCCGCAATAGCGTTCTGTTGACGGGCCGCGTGATAATGCCGCCGCCCGTTGAAACAACCGTGTGGCGGTACGTTAGGAGGGTTTCGCATAAGGCACTCTCGGCATCCCTAAATTGGGTTTCCCCAAATCGTTCAAACGCAGCCACAATGGGTAATTTGAATTGCTTAACCAATAGCCGATCGGTATCAACAAACCGTTTGTGTACCAGTCGGCTTAAGTGCACCCCTACGGTGGTTTTTCCGCTTCCTGGCATGCCAATTAAAATGATGTTAATCGGGATTCGTTTAGCTGGCGTTTTGTCCATGGTTTCCGTCGCAAAAAGGGGCCTTTTGGGTGCGGCCACATTGGCAAATCGTTACGGTCTGAGGAAATTCTAGAGTGAATTTTTTAGGGGTGTCCGATGATGAGGTATGTGCCCCATCGCAAAACGGAAAGGTTTGGGACTTGCCACATCTGCAGTATCGATAATGGCCCGGATCGAGGTTTAATGTAATCGGGCGGTTAGAGCGGTGGGTCATGATGTGTCCTTAGGCAATCGCGCTAAAATCGGATCCAGGGAGTTTGGGCGGGAGTTTTTGATATTCGGGCTTTTTTTCTTGGCGAAGATGATCCAGAACATCGCCAATTTGACGGGCACTTTCTAATAGATCATTTTCGGGGGGTATAATGCGGGCTTGGGCGACACTTTGCAAGTCTTTTGCTTGAAATTTTTGATCTGAAACCACAATTAATTGGATGGCGTGCGGTCGATTGTGGATGATTTCATATGCGGCAAATACGGGGGTTTCAGGATCTTTCAAACTGACAATAAAGTGAAACCGTTGGCCCGTTCGTATGTCTTCGGGGCTAGGGTAAGCAATGCCTTTGGGATGGGAATGGTAGGGCCCAAAATAGGATAGCCCATGCTGTTTAAAAAACGCGTGGGCCCGTTGAATGTCATCCGACGTGATGCCAAAGGTATCGGTGCGGTTTCCGATGTATTGGTTGTGGGTGGGCAATACCGCAGAAATCATGTCGTCGGACCCCCCAACAAATCCGCCAGCCTCTTGGGGTAAATGATCAAGGGTTTGCTTGATAATCAGCTTGTAATGCCGTTGGGTGATTCGAAATTGCCTTGCCATCACTCACTTTTTTCTTGTTGTTTAACTGGCAATGCGACCACAAAGGTTGCGCCGTGTCCAAACTCACTTTCGACCCACACGCGTCCACCTTGTAGTTCTGCCAACAGTTTGACGATTGATAGGCCAAGCCCGAGTCCCTCGTATTGTCGCGTCGAGGAATAATCGATCTGCCGAAACGTATCAAAGACGATATCAAGTTGATTCGGTTTTAATCCGATTCCGGTGTCGACAACCTTGACCAATATCATTGATTCCAACGATTCAAACGCAAATGTCACCGATCCGGATTCTGTAAATTTAATGGCATTTTCGGTTAAATTGTGTAAGATGCGCCGTGTCAACGCGGCATCGGCTTCGATGACCAATGACTGTGGCGGGTGTTGGACGCTTAGGGTGAGGCCTTTTCGAATCGCATTGGCCTGCAGGGTTTCGACAATGTTTTGTGCCAGCTCTGCGATATAAACGGGGGAAAACGTTGGCGTGATTTGTCCGGCTGTAATTCGGGTAACGTCCAGCAGGTCATCAAATAATGATTTAAGTTTGTGGGCCTCGGTTAGGGTGATTTTAAGTAATTCCGCTTGTTTGGATGTAATCGGGCCGGCCGATCCCCTCATAATAAGGTCCATAAATCCAATAATCGAAGTCAGCGGGGTGCGGAGCTCGTGGGATACGGCCCGTAAAAACCCATCCCGCAATCCGTCTAGCTCATGTTCGCGTCGCATACTGCGTGCCAATGCGAGGTCAACCGATGCCGTCCAATGCGTCACAACCATCCAATAGATCCAGCACACGATGCCGTTGATGCCAATGACCACCGCGACCGTGATGCAAAATTGAATAATGGTTTGGTTTAACAGTAAAAAAGATGCTGTAATCGTGCCCAGACCCATCACGCATGCGATGGTGATAAACGTGGTTAGGACGCGGCGTCTCAGTGAGTTTCGATGGGGCTGCCGGATCATGAATTATCTCGGGATGGACTGCGAAATGTGGTACAAAATGACACCGGTTGCAACCGAGACGTTCAACGATTCCAATTGGCCTAAGGTTGGAATATGAAGGGCTTGATCGGCCAGTTTCCGTACCCGATTCGATACCCCTCGACCCTCATTTCCCATGACCAACACCATTGGGAAGTTGGGTTTAAATTCGGGAAGGGGATGCCCGGTTTCAACATCGGTGGAATACACCCAATATCCTTTGGATTTTAGACGGTCCAATGCGTTGCCGACGTTGGCAACCTTGACTAAATCCACATGGTTAATTGCCCCAGATGAGGCTTTTACGACCCCTGCGTTTAACGTGGTGTTTCGATCTTTTGGGTAGATCACGCCTTTTACCCCAAAAAGCTCTGCACTTCGTAAAATGGCCCCAAAATTAAACGAGTCTTCGATGTGATCAACCGCAAGTAATACCGGATAGTCGTGCTGAATTAGTTCGTCGACGGTGAGTTGCTTGCGGGAATGGATGTAGGCCAACACGCCTTGGGCATTTCCTTCCTGTTTCTCTAGTTCCGATGCCGTAACCAACGACAACCGCACCCCATTTTCTCGGGCTAATTGAACAATTTGCTTGATATCAGGGTGATGTTGGGTCGAGTTGGCCACCCGAATCGAGTCGATGGGTTGGTCGGTTTTTAGGGCTTCTAAAACAGCGTGTTTGCCTTTGATGATGTACATAACGTTAGCCTTTTTTTTTAAGAATTGGAGCCAAGAACTGGCCTGTGTAAGACGTGGAAACCGTCGCCACTTCCTCAGGGGTGCCCGTTGCAACAATGGTGCCGCCGCCACTGCCGCCTTCAGGCCCTAGGTCGATAATATGATCGGCGGTTTTGATGACGTCTAGGTTATGCTCGATGACGATGACAGTATTGCCCGTTGCAACCAGGCGATTCAGTACGGTGAGTAGATGGGCAATGTCTGCAAAATGTAGCCCGGTCGTGGGCTCGTCTAATAAGTACACGGTTTTGCCGGTGCTGCGCTTGCTTAATTCTTTTGCCAATTTGATGCGTTGGGCCTCGCCACCTGATAACGTAGTGGCATTCTGCCCCAATTGGATATATCCCAATCCGACGTCTTGAAGGGTTTTGAGTTTAGTTGCAATAGACGGAATGGCAGAAAAAACCTCAAGGGCGTCATCGACTGTTAGGTGAAGCACGTCTGAAATGGAGTGGCCTTTGTAACGCACTTCTAGGGTTTGCTCGTTGTACCGTTTTCCCTTACAAACGTCACAGGTCACGTAGACATCAGAAAGAAAGTGCATTTCGATTTTAACCGCCCCATCGCCTTCGCAGGCTTCGCATCGCCCACCTTTGACGTTAAAGCTAAATCGACCCGGTCCGTACCCTCGGATCTTTGCCTCCCGGGCAGTTGCAAATAAGTCGCGGATTGGGCCAAAAAGCCCTGTATACGTGGCGGGATTTGATCGGGGTGTTCGGCCAATCGGTGATTGATCAATTGTAATCACTTTGTCCAAGTGGTCCAGGCCATCTAATCCGTCAAATTCGCCGGGGCGGACTTTGCTTTTGTAAAAGTGTCGCATCAACGCGGTGTGTAAAATGTCGTTGATCAAGGTGCTTTTTCCCGACCCAGAAACCCCAGTGACACAAATGAGGCTTCCCAATGGAAATGACACCGTGACGTTTTGTAAGTTGTTTTCCCGCGCACCTCGAAGGGTTAAAACGCGATCGCCGGTTCGTCGGGTCGGGGGAATTGGAATACTCAGTTTGCCACTGATATACCCGCCGGTAGTCGAGGTGGGATGGGTCAATAACTCAGGTAGGGTACCGGCAAAAATAATGGTGCCCCCATTTCGGCCAGCCGCTGGGCCAATGTCAACGATATAGTCCGCTTCCCGAATCATGTCTTCATCGTGTTCCACTACAATTAACGTATTACCTAACGTTTTAAGCCGTACCAACGCATCGATCAGTCTCATGTTGTCGCGTTGATGCAACCCGATACTGGGTTCATCCAAAACATAAAGTACCCCAGTCAAACCGGAGCCGATTTGGGTTGCCAATCGAATGCGTTGGCCTTCTCCGCCACTTAGTGTGCCGGCTTTTCGTCCCAAAGATAAATAGTCCAGCCCCACTTTTTTTAAAAACTGGAGCCGCTCCACGATTTCTTTATGGACTTTTGAAATAATCTCCATTTGTTTTTCAGTTAATGGAAGTGTTTCCACGAACGAAAGCAGGGACCCTACACTCATCTCCGTTAAATCAAAAATTGAATGCTGGTTAATTTTGACAGCCAACGCGGACGAATTGAGTCGTGCGCCACCACAAACCTGGCAGGGTTTGGCGGCCATAAATCCTTGAAAAAATTGGCGCATCCCTTCTGATTGGGTTTGATAATACCGTCGCCGGAGGGTGGTAATGACACCCGCCCATGGGCCCGCCAACCGGGCAGATTCCTTAAAATGAAAGGGATTGTCTTCTACCGCCGTTACTCGGCCATATAAAAATATGTTCCGCTGTTTGGGGCTGAGGGCGCAATATGGAGTGTCCAGATCAAATCCGTGCTGAGCAGCGGTTCTTGCCAACGCAAGTCCGTAATACGTGTCATCAAGATTGATCACTTTGCCGGTACATTGTCGTATCGGCTTTTCGGGAAACTCAATGACGAGTTCGGGATCAAAGTCTAGTTTATCGCCCAGTCCTTTGCAGCTTTCGCATGCACCGGTTGGGGCATTAAACGAAAAAAGACGGGGGCTAATTTCGGGGATACTGATCCCACAGGTAACGCAGGCCAATTGTTCAGATAACACCGTAGGGGGCGCGTCGGGGCGTTCCACAATCGCAAGCCCGGCGGATTGTCGAACCGCCGTTTCCAGAGACTCGAATAGCCGGGACTGGCAATCGGGCCCCAGGGTGATGCGGTCTACTACCAATTCAATGGTGTGCTTTTTCTGTTTGTCGAGTGCCGGTGCGTCGTCTAGTCGAACGATCGTGCCGTTGATCCGCGCCCGTGTAAATCCATCTGTTTTTAAATCATCCAACAGTTGTTTATGTTCCCCTTTTTTGTCCCGGATGACGGGTGATAAAATGGTCAGTGCGTTGCCGGCAGGCCACCCCATAATAAAGTTGACCATTTCTTGAATGCTTTGCCCCGAAACCGGGGTGTCGCATTGGGGGCAATATGGCGTACCAATACTGGCAAATAACAAGCGAAGGTAATCGTAAATTTCGGTGATGGTGCCCACCGTTGACCGGGGGTTTTGAGAGGTGGTTTTTTGATCAATTGAAATGGCGGGCGATAGGCCATCAATTCGCTCGACGTCGGGTTTGTCCATTTGGTCAAGAAACTGCCGAGCGTACGATGACAGCGACTCCATGTATCGGCGTTGACCCTCGGCAAATATCGTGTCAAACGCAAGCGATGATTTTCCCGATCCGGAAAGCCCGGTAAATACAATGAGCTGGTTACGTGGCAGGGTGACGCTAATGTTTTTTAAATTGTGAACCTTTGCGCCCACAACATGAATATGATCAAGCATGGTGGCGTATAAATTCCTTAAGAAGTGTTAGGCCGGTTTCGCCACTTTTTTCAGGATGAAATTGGCAGCCCAAAACAGTCGGCGTTTGAATGGCCGATACAAACGAAATGCCATGTGTCGTTCGGGTAAATACAATGGATTCATCGGTTGGGACGGCATAATATGAGTTCGCGAAGTAGGCATGAATGGGGGCTGGGATCGTGGCGAATAATTGCAGGGCATCGTGCTGGACGCTCAGTGTGTTCCAGCCCATTTGGGGTACCTTAACTTGATGGGGGTTAAAGGCCTTGACCGTGCCTTCAAAAATCCCCAGTCCTGGACACCCGCCATCTTCTTCGGTCGAGTCAAATAAAAGTTGAAATCCAAGGCAAATTCCAATGTAGGGTTTAGACGATGCGATGTGTGCTTGGATTTCGGGGATCATGTTTCGGATATTAAGGTGTTGTAACGCGTCGCCGGCGGCACCTTGTCCCGGAACAATCAAGATCGCGGCGGTTTGAATGTGCGCGACGGACGACGCGATGGTAGTGGTAAATCCGATGTGCTGTATGGCCTTTTCGACACTGCCGATGTTGCCAACCCCGTAATCTAATATTGATACGACTGTCATGTTTCAAAAGGTACACCGTGAATCAAAAAAAATGAAATGGAATTTCCATCGGTTTGAATGTTTGACTTTAACAACGGGTGGATTATTTGGTACACTTTTTAGACTTGGGTTTTAAACAATTTTTATTACGTCTATCAGGACAGGAGAGCACCGTTGTCTTCCGAAACTTTAACCAATTTTGCAACTATTAAGGTCATGGGTGTTGGCGGTGGCGGCGGAAACGCTGTCAACCGAATGATCGGATCGGGCGTTCGTGGTGTCGAATTTTGGGCCATTAACACCGATAACCAAGCACTGGAAGTCAGTTTGGCTGAAAATAAGCTTCAGATCGGCGGGAAATTAACAAAGGGGTTGGGCGGGGGTGCAGTCCCTGCTGTTGGCGAGCAAGCGGCGAAAGAAAGTAAAGAAGACATTGAATCTGCCCTTCAAGGTGCTGACATGGTGTTTATTACCGCTGGAATGGGTGGCGGAACGGGTACCGGTGCCGCGCCAGTGGTTGCGAAAATAGCAAAAGATTTAGGGGCTTTGACGATTGGGGTTGTGACCAAGCCGTTTCGATTTGAAGGGCCGGTTCGTAATCGTCAGGCAGACGAAGGGTTGAAGCGCCTTCGCGAGCAGGTTGATGCCTTGATTATCATTCCGAACGACAAATTGCTTCAGGTGGTCCAACGGATGACATCGATGTTGGATGCCTTTAAGATTGCTGACGATGTGTTGCGACAAGGGGTTCAGGGGATTGCTGATTTGATCACGGTTCCGGGTTTGATTAATTTGGACTTCGCGGACGTTAAAACCATCATGATGAATTCGGGTTCTGCGATGATGGGGATTGGTCGCGCAACCGGTGAAAATCGCGCGGTTGAGGCGGCCAATCAAGCCATTGCTTCGCCGCTGCTAGAGGAAACCATTCACGGCGCAACCGGGGTTATTTTGAACATTACCGGTGGCGAAGACCTGTCCCTTCACGAGGTTCATAACGCGGCCGATGTGATCTATGGTGCGGTTGACCCAGATGCCAATATATTGTTTGGATCTGTCATTGATGAAAATATGAAAGATTCGTTGATGGTAACCGTTATTGCCACGGGTTTCCGTCGGCCACCGGTTTCTGCTGCGGCACGCGAAACCTATGTGACCGCGTCTGACGATTCCAAGTCAACGCCGGTAGCGGCGACTGATTCCCTGAGATCCGCTCCGGTTGAGGAAAAGCGGGACGAGCGGCCAGGGTCTCCGTTTTTCAAGTTTGATTCATCCGAAGACGAATACGATTTGGATGTGCCTTCATTTTTAAGAAACAATAACTAAATACTCAACTTGGAGCGTGACCCGATAGAAAACCCACCTTTTTATGGTGGGTTTTTGGTTCCTGGTTCGACCGTTGTTTGGGCGCGATGCGATGAAAACGCATTGGGTAACATAAGGAAGTGAATCGAATGTCTCGAAATACGTTATATGACAAAGTGTGGGAAGCCCATCGGGTGACGACGTTGCCTACGGGCCAGGATCAATTATTAATCGGATTGCACCTGGTGCATGAAGTTACCTCGCCACAAGCGTTTGCGGCACTCCGAGAAAAAGGCGTGTCAGTGGCATTTCCAAATCGAACGTTTGCCACGGTGGATCATATTATCCCAACCCAGGACGTGACGCGACCGTATACCGACAATCAAGCGGAATTAATGTCCCAGGCCCTCGAGCGAAACGTGTCCGAATTTGGTATTCAGTTTTTTGGTCCAGATACCCAGCGACAAGGGATCGTGCACGTGATTGGCCCTGAATTGGGATTAACGCAACCGGGCATGACGATCGCATGTGGAGATAGCCATACCAGTACCCACGGCGCATTTGGGTCGTTGGCCTTTGGAATTGGTACCACGGAAGTCCAAAATGTTTTAGAAACCCAAACGTTGGCGTTAAGTCGGTTAAAAGTACGCCGAATCGAGTTTAACGGCACCTTGTCCCGTGGGGTTACAGCCAAAGACGTGATTTTAAAAATTATTCAGGTATTGGGCGTAAAAGGTGGCATCGGGTACGCCTACGAGTTTGCGGGATCGGTTTTTGATGCGATGTCGATGGAAGAGCGCATGACGGTCTGTAATATGAGTATTGAAGGGGGCGCCCGGATCGGGTACGTGAATCCCGATTCGACAACCTACGCGTACGTTCAGGGGCGGCCTTATGCCCCCTCTGGCGCAGCGTGGGAACGTGCGGTTGAGTATTGGGAATCCATTAAGTCCGATCCCGATGCAATCTACGATGATGTGGTGGTGTTGGACGCGTCCACCTTGGAACCAATGGTGACTTGGGGGGTGACCCCCGGGCAATCCGTTGGCGTAACGGCCTGTGTACCCAATTTAGAAGATATCGATCCATCAGATCGGCAAACGGCGGAAGCGGCCTACGCCTACATGAACCTGTCTCCGGGTCAACCCGTAACCGATATTGCGGTTGATGTGGTGTTTATTGGGTCGTGTACCAATTCTCGACTATCCGATTTGCGGGAAGCCGCCCATGTTTTGAGGGGGCGAACAGTGAGTCCTTTGGTTCAGGCGATTGTGGTGCCCGGCAGTCAACAGGTAAAGGCGCAAGCCGAAGCCGAGGGGTTAGCAGATGTGTTTATTGCTGCGGGCGCCCAGTGGCGAAATGCGGGCTGTAGCATGTGCTTGGCCATGAATCCTGACAAATTGATTGGGGACCAAGTCTGCGCATCCACCAGTAATCGTAATTTTATGGGGCGTCAAGGCAGCGCAACGGGACGCACCTTGTTGATGAGTCCGGCGATGGCTGCCGCCGCAGCGGTTACAGGCCGCGTAACAGACGTTCGGTCGTTTAACTAGGAGATATATCATGACTACTGCCGTTCGACACACCATTACGGGGACTGCTGTTCCAATCCCAGGTAATGATATTGACACCGACCGAATTATACCGGCCCGGTTTTTAAAAGAGATTACGTTTGAAAAAATGGGCGACTATTTATTTGCGGATGCGCGGTTTCAACCCGATGGAACCCCAAAAGATCATCCGTTAAACAACCCCGCTTACGCCTCGGCAACCATTATGGTGGTCGGTGAAAATTTCGGGTGCGGATCGTCCCGAGAGCATGCCCCTCAATCGATTATGCGTTATGGAATTTCCGCAATTATTGGTGAATCGTTTGCTGAAATTTTTGCGGGAAACTGTCGGGCCTTGGGCGTGCCAGTTGTAACGGCCTCCCCATCAGACATCGCCTGGTTAACCCAAAATGCTGCCCAAGCGCCAACGCAATCATGGGTCATTAACCTTGAGTCAAAAACGGTTACAGTGGGTGGCGTTGTGATTCCAATTGAGTTGCCAGACTCCCGCCGGCAGGCATTTTTGATGGGCACCTGGGACGCAACGGCCCTGCTTCGTCAGCACGCGGATTTAACCCAGAAAACGGCTGAAAGGTTGCCGTATTTTTCGGATTTTAAAACTGCATGATTGATTGGCGATCGGTTCAAGTGGTGAAAATTCAGTGCCGTGGGCATCGTGCTGAGCAAGCGTTGATGATCCCGGCACTTGCGGCGCTTCGATTCCATCGCCATTTATCGATTGTATTGGAAAGTGATTCCGATATTGCCCCATTGCTTCAAGATATAGTAGGGCATGATGCACATGAATCATCCTCGTTTCACGTGGATCAATCGGTCGTTCTAGGGCCCAAGGTGCCATGGTTAGGGGGTCATCGGGTGTTGGATTTTGTGGCGGCCCTTGGGGTGGAGTCGACCATGTCCCGGGACTGGGTATTTCCCTTGTCCGATTCCCAGCATCAATACGCGCGTCAGTTATTGGTTGAGGCCGGCCGCCGACCCGATCGCCCATTGTTAGGGGTTGTGGTGGGTGGTGGCATGGGAGATCATAGCGGGGATCCCGATCAACTGGTACTTGCCTTAACCCAACTTCGGGACAAATACGATGTGGACGTGGTGGTGATGGCACTGTCCGACTCTGAACGTGCTGCGGCAGCCCGGGTGTCGGCCCGTTTATCGGACCATGTAATGGTGGCATCGGATTGGTCGGTGCGCGATTTTCCGGCGATTTTAGCCCAGTGTGATGGCATTGTCGGGGGCGAGTCCGCATTGTTACATGTTGGCGCGTTCTTAAAACGCCCGATTGTGGGGCTGTATCCGATGCGCGTGGTGAAGCCGATTCATTGGGGTCCGTGGGCAACCCGATGCCAAATCGTAACGGCCGAGTTTGCTTGTGGACAATCTTGTTCAATCCGGGGGTGCCCCTTGACGCTGTGTACCGATGCCCTGACCACCGATCGTTTGGTTACTGCAATTCAGGTCGTGTTGGCGGGTGGCGGGGATGCGTCTCCACGCTATTTGGCCCAAATCAGTCACTCGGTTTTGGTTGTGGTGGATGCCGATACCCAGGCATTGGGGCATCGGTTGGCAACCCATGTTCAGGGTAGTGGGGTTCCGGTCAGTGTCGTGGATGTTTCAGATCGATCGTTGGCTCGCAAAATCCAGGCGTTAAACGTCACCCAAATTCACCTGCTTGCACGTACCCGGCGATGGGTCGTGCGCGTGGGCGCTTGGTTGGCCATGCGGCGTCAAGGAACCCTTCCTCGGATCGTAACGAATGCCTATTTAGACAAGGATTACCATGACACATACCTTTGATGACATTCGTCCCGAGCGCCTTGAAAAACTTCGTCAAATTGCCCAAAACCGCCAGTCCGATATCGTCATTGTCTTGGAGGATATTTATGATCCCCATAATGCCGAGGCGGTGTTTCGCACCTGCGATGCCTTTGGAATTCAAACGGTGCATTTAATTTTTGATCGACAACGCCCGTTTAATCCAAGAAAAGTGGGGAAGGCGACATCGTCATCGGCCAATAAATGGCTGGACTTCGAATGTCATCGTTCAACCCGAACCGCACTGTCTCAACTCAAGCAAGAGGGATACACAATCGTGGGCACAACCTTGCAGCCCGACTCGGTGTCTCTTTTTGATGCCGATTTTCAACACGGAAAATGGGCTATTTTATTAGGAAACGAGCATAGTGGGTTGTCCGACGAGGCCCATGAGTGGTGTGATATTGCCTTGCATATCCCAATGGCGGGCTTGGTTCAAAGCCTAAATTTGTCTGTAACAGCCGCCATTGTGATGTTTGAAGTAACGCGACAGCGACTGCCGAATCGTGGGGTCTATCAGTTGGCAGGTCCTCAGTTGGATGCCTTGGTAGACCGGCTGGTGCAGCGAAGTCAAAAAACAAGTGGTTCCCCCAAAATCGCAGCGGGTACCGTTCCGATGTTGGGTAAGTTTGGAGGTGACTCAGAATGATACGATTGGTTGTGTTTGACTTGGACGGAACGTTGGTCGATTCGTTAGCCGATATTCAAAACGCCCTGAATTTAACCTTGGAAACGTATGGGGTTGGGCCGATGTCGCGTTCGGATGTGATGGCGGGAATCGGGGACGGAGTGGACGACCTCTTGCGGGCGGCGATTGGAACGCAACCGATTGTATTGACTGAGTTTAGGCAACGATACAAACGGTTTTATCAAACCCATATTAACGCGTTTGGTCGATTGTATGACGGTGTGGTGCCATGTTTGGATTGGATCAAATCTCAATCCATCAAGCTGGCTGTATTAACCAATAAGCCCGAGGCGCCCGCAAAGCGACTATTAGAATTGTTTGGAATGGTGTCTTATTTTTCGATCATCGCGGGGCCCGATACCTACGGGGTTCATAAACCAGATCCCGATGGACTAAGGGCCATTATGTTGCGTTGCCAGGTGCTTCCAGAGCAAACAGTTATGGTGGGCGACGGCGATACGGATGTTAAAACCGGCCTGGCAGCCGGCACCCGAACGATCGCAGTGACCTATGGATACCGAACCGCAGACCAATTGGCGGCGTTGTCCCCAGACGCTGTGGTCCACTCGATGGCATCCGTTCAGGCCACCCTTCAACACTGGTGTCCCGGCGCATAACCCAATTGCGATGGTGGATCGGGTGCCAATGGGTACAGTTTTGGTCGTATTCATCGGACCGTGCCCGCTACGAATCCCAATTGACCGGGGACAGCATGTCGTTAACTCCAGGCAATACCCCCCGTCGCGTTTTAGACCGCGTGTCTGAATTGGTGCCGATGCATGCCGGGTTCCGGGTGTTGGATTTGGGATCGGGGTGCGGCGATGCGTTGGCGTACTGGGCCCTACAACATCACATCGACGGGGTTGGAATTGAGTTACTGCCCGTTCGGGCTGAGTGTGGCAGACGCCTAATGAAATGGTTTGGTGTATCGGTAAAAATATTGGAAGCCGATCTCAGTTCCGCCCAATGGCCCGACACCGATTTGATATATTGCGTGGCCACCTGCTTTGATTCGGCGATGAGGCGTCAGATTGGCGTTCGGTTATCGGGTCTTCGGCACGGGACGGTTGTGGCATTGATTGGAATGGGGTTGCCTAAGGGGTATGACTTGGTCCATCACGAACCCGTTCGGTTTGCCTGGGGCACACCAGAATTGCGAATTGGTCGGCGGGTTAGTGGGCATGCTACACTCTCGCCATGAAGACCGATTTCCCAGGTTATTGGGGGCTATTTTAGCTCATGTTACACACACTACGTATTCAGAATTTAGCGGTTATTGCCGATGCCGAACTTGAATTTGACCTAGGATTTACAGCGCTTACCGGCGAGACTGGTGCTGGGAAATCAATTATCATAGATGCGATTTCTTTGTTATTGGGTGCCCCAGCCGACGAAGGCCTCATTCGTACGGGCTCGGACGCGGCGGTGGTTGAAGGGGTGTTTACCATTTCCGCCCCCATTCCCGAGTTATCCCAGTATATCGACGATAGTTTGGAATTGATTGTCTACCGGCGGATCAGTCGTCGAAAACCCAGTGTGGCCCGCATTAATGGGCAGTCGGTTTCACTAAAACAGTTAAAAGCAACCCTTAAATCATTGGTTGGAATTACCGGACAACACGATCAGCTGGGGTTATTTTCGGCGGATACCCAATTAAAAGTGGTGGATCAGTTTATCCCGGCGGATCGGTATGCCCAATTAATGACCACATTTCGATCCGTTTACGCCGACTGGGCCGCCTGTCGCGCCAAGTTGACCGGCCTGCAGTCGGACGCCCATCAATTGGCTCAAAAAATTGCGTTTTTACAATTTCAAATTGACGATATTTCACAGTATGAATTTGCCGAAGACGAGGAGTCGCGGTTATTGGCTTTAAAACGATCGGTAAACCAACAAACTCAAATTGCCACTCAATTGGATGATGCCAGTGGCGCACTGGATCGAATGATGGCAGCGGCCCAGGCCTATGTTGGGGCCTTTAAAAAAATAAATCCCGTGCCAGATCCGATCGGACCGTTGGTTACCGCCGCCCCCGAGTTGATTGCCCAACTCGAGGATTATTCGTTGCAGCTTTCCAGATTTCAAGCCGAAATGGCCGATCTAACCGACGTGGATATCGACGCCGTTGAAAGCCGCTTGGATGTGATTTTTAAACTGAAGACAAAATATAAAATGCTTGATTTGCCAGCCTTAGTCTCGCATTTAAATTCCCTGATTACAGAGCGAGAGGCGCTGGTCGCATTTGATACAACAGCGGCTGACCTAGACGCGCAACTGGCCCAATTAACGGTGCAGATCTCTGATGCAGCGGATGCCCTGCATCACGCGCGGGTAGCGGCTGCGGCTAATATTTCGCAGGCGGTTCAGGGTAAATTGTCAGAACTTGGCTTTAACCAAGCGGTATTTCATGTCGATGCCCAGATCGACCTTGTCAAGCTGGGTTCAAACGGTGCAACCGCCATTGAAATGCGGATCGCCCCAAATCCCGGAGAACCACCAAAACCATTGGGTAAAATTGCATCGGGTGGCGAGCTGTCGCGTATTATGTTGGCAATTAATGCCGTATTGTTTGAGATGAATCCAACCCCCACCTTGATATTTGATGAAGTGGATGCGGGCGTCGGTGGGTTAACCGCACTTAAAATTGGGGAGTTGTTGCGGTTGATATCCCAAAATGCCCAGGTTTTTTGTATCACGCACCTGCCTCAAATTGCCAAAAAAGCCACTCACCATTGGGTCATCGAGAAAGTCGTTCGAGAAAACCAAACCTATACCCAGGTATCCCCCTTATCAGATGACGACCGTCCGGCAGAGCTTCGGCGTATGGTCGGCGGGGACGAGGTGGTCGAATGGGTTCAAAGTCCACCCTCGTTGTTTCCGATCCAGGGCTAGCGACGCCCTTTTAATTTCTTTATAATGGCCCGACCTTAAGGAGTAAAAATATGTGTGGAATTGTTGGATACGTTGGCGAGCGAAACATTGAATCAGTACTTTTGGTTGGCCTAGAGCGCCTAAGCTATCGGGGCTACGACTCGTCGGGTATTGCGACATTGTCAGACGGTGAACTCAGTTATTGGAAAACACCCGGAAAAATATGGGAACTTGAAAAAGTGCTTCAAAACATGAATGTTCAGGGCACTGTTGGGATTGGGCATACCCGTTGGTCCACCCATGGCGAACCCAACGAGGTCAACGCCCATCCCCAAGTGAACACCGTTAAAAAAATTGCGGTGGTTCATAACGGCATTATCGAAAATTTTCAGGCCCTTCGTCAAAAATTGATTGCTGAAGGGTATTTATTCCGGTCTCAAACCGATTCAGAAGTCATCGTGCATTTAATTGCGCGATATCTTCAAGATGATTTGTTGGAGGCCGTTGAGCGAACCCTTCTTGACTTAGAAGGAACCTACGCCTTTGCGGTAATTGCAGAAGCCGATCCTGATCGCATTATCGCGTGCCGAAAAGGCAGTCCCTTGATTATTGGATTGGGCAAAAATGAAAATTTCATATCGTCCGACATCAATGCCATCATCCAACATACCAAAGAAATCGTGTACATGGACGATTTGGATATCGCAATTTTGAATAAATCCCAAGTTGAATTTAAAAAGCTGGGTGGCGCAGTGTACGCAAAACCCAGTCACCAAATCACCTGGGATGCGGAATCGGCCGATAAAAGTGGATACGACCACTACATGTTAAAAGAGATTTTCGAGCAACCCACCGTTGTGCGCAATATTATTTCAAATATCGTAAAGGGCGATCAGATTCAATTTGATGACCTCCGAATCAGCAACGAAGACTTAAATCGCACCACCCGATTTATCATTCAGGCGTGCGGAACCTCGTGGCATGCGGGGTTGGTGGCAAAATATATGATCGAGCGGTACGCCCGCATGCTAACCGAGGTGGATATTTCCTCTGAGTTTCGGTACCGCCAGATGATTTCAGGGATTAATGATATTGTGGTTGCGATTTCACAATCCGGTGAAACGGCAGATACCTTGGCTTGTATTCGTGAAGCCAAAAGTAAATTCTTTAAGGTGTTGTCGTTTGTTAATGTCCGAGGCTCTACGATCGACCGGGAGTCAGATGGGGTAATTCACACGCTGGCTGGGCCCGAAGTTGGCGTGGACTCAACCAAAAATTACGTGGCGCGAGTGATTACGTTGTGTTTATTTACCCTGTACTTGGCGCAATTGCGCTGGACGGTTTCGCCCGACCAAATCAAAGAGATGTTGGCCGATCTTAAAAAAATCCCCGATTACATTGATCAGATTTTGGCCCAAAAAGACAAGGTCAAGGCCATTGCAGATCGATATTACAAAAAACGCGAATTTTTATTCATTGGGCGGGGTGTCAATTACCCAAGCGCACTTGAAGGTGCGCTTAAGTTAAAAGAGATTTCGTACATTCATGCGACTGGATATGCGGCGGGCGAATTAAAGCACGGGCCCATTGCATTGATCGACGAAAATTTGCCGGTGGTGTGTATTGCGCCCCATTGTTCCACCTATGACAAAATGATGAGCAACATCCAAGAAGTGAGGGCCCGAAAAGGCAAAACAATTGTGATTGCCACCGAAGGCGATGCCGAAATTGAAGCATATGCCGATGATATCATTTGGATTCCAAATACTTCCGAAGACCTTACGCCCATTTTGACGGTGATCCCGATGCAACTGTTGTCGTATTATATCGCGGTTAACCTCGAGTGCGATGTCGACCAACCCCGAAACTTGGCTAAAAGCGTTACGGTAGAGTAAATGAAGGTTGTTGTCGTTGGCGCTGGTTATGTTGGGTTAGTAACTGGGATTTGTCTTGCAGAGTTTGGTCATGATGTGACCATGGTGGATGCCAATCCGGCCCGGGTTGAATCGTTAAAATCGGGGCAATGTCCCATATACGAGCCTGGATTGACCGAATTATTACACCGTAACTTAGAAACTGGTCGCCTGCATGTGGCCCAGAAAACCGAGTTGGTGGTTGCCAATTCGGATGTAATTTTTTTGGCGGTTAGTACCCCGGCGTCTGGGTCGGGACAAGCCGATTTAACGTATATCCAACAGGCAACCCAGGATATTATCAGCGGCTTGGCATTATCCAATCGCCACCACACCGTGGTCATTAAAAGTACCGTTCCGGTGGGTACTGGCGCCTCGATTCAGTCCCAATTTGACGCGGCGGGGTTAAATCCGCAGGTTGTGGTGGTGTCCAATCCTGAATTTTTGAGAGAAGGGAGTGCCGTTCAGGATTGTTTAAACCCAGATCGCATTGTGATTGGGGCGGCGCATCCCGATCATGCGGCAACCTTAAAAGCCTTGTATCATCCCTATGTTGCCCGAGACATCCGGATAATGGTGGTGTCACAGTACGCAGCCGAGCATATTAAATATGCAGCCAATGCATTTTTGGCACTCAAGATTTCATTTATTAATGAACTGGGCCATTTGTGCGAAAAAACCCATACCGATGTGCAAGAGGTGGCAACCGGAATCGGCTTGGATCATCGTATCAATCCTTATTTTTTAAACGTTGGACCTGGGTTTGGTGGATCGTGTTTTCCAAAAGACGTCGCAGCGTTACAGGCCGTCGGCCAGGCATACGATGTGCCCATGGCATTGCTGGATGCGGTTCTGCTGGTGAATACCAGGCAAAAGCAGCATGTCGTGTCCTTGGTTCGGCGTGCGGCCCCGGTCCCGGCGCCAAGGGTGGCTGTGTTGGGATTGGCCTTTAAGGGCAATACCGACGACATGCGCGATGCCCCGGCCCTTGATATTGTACCGGCCCTAGTTGCCGATGGGTGTACGGTTGTTGCCTTTGATCCCGTTGCCCAATCCAATGCGTCGGGGGTGTTGCCCAAATCGATTCACTATGCGGCCAGCGTGGCCGAGGCTGTAACCGATGCCGATTTGGTATTAATTTTAACCGAGTGGAACGCGTTTTACGATCTCGATTGGGCTGTCCTAAAGGGGTTGGTTCGCCACCCTGTGGTGGTGGATACCCGCCGTGTCGTTGACCCCGTTTTGGCCCAATCGGCTGGGTTTCGGTATATCGGAATCGGACGCGGATGAACCCAGTTGGCGTGGTGATTGGCACCCGGCCCGAGGCCATCAAGTTGGCGCCCTTAATTACCCAACTTCGTGCGGATGGTATGCCGGTAGATGTGGTGGTTACGGGCCAACACCGGGAATTATTAACTCCAATTTTGGATTTTTTTGACCATCAACCCGATTTGACACTTGATACCCTGGTGCCGGGGCAGAGCTTAGGACAACTGACGTCACGGCTACTGAGTGGATTAGATGACTGGGCGGCGGTTCAAACCCTATCTGCGATTGTGGTTCAGGGGGATACCACGTCAGCGTTGGCGGGTGCGATGATTGGGTTTTATCGTCAGATTCCGGTGGTTCACGTCGAAGCAGGCTTGCGGACGGCGTCGATTAACAGCCCGTTTCCCGAAGAATTTAACCGTCGGACCATTGACCAATTTGCAACGTTAAAATTTCCACCGACTGCCACTGCAATGGCCAATTTGGTCGCCGACCGTCAACACAATCAGGCCTGGGTTGTTGGCAATACCGTGATTGATGCCCTGCAATTGGGCTTGCGGTTGATTGATGCCCGTGGCGAGGCCCCGTACGAACGATGGGCATCCCAGGTAGGGGTGCGCATGGATCACCGCCGAATTTTAGTAACCACCCATCGCCGAGAAAATGCGGGGGAAGGTATTCAGAACATTTGTGGGGCGATTTTGGATATCGTGGCCGCGTTCCCTGATGTTCAAATCATGTTGCCGGTGCATCGAAACCCGGCGTTTTATGACCGTGTTCATGGTGAATTGGGGCGGCATCCCCAGATCGTGTTGGTTGATCCTTTGCCATACGATCAATTGATTTGGTCGATGCGAAATGCCACATTGATTTTGACAGATTCCGGTGGTTTACAAGAAGAAGCCCCGGCACTTGATAAACCGGTGTTGGTTATGCGGGATAGCACCGAGCGTCCCGAAGGGGTTCAAGCAGGGTGTGCCCGATTGGTTGGGACAAATCGGGATGCCATTGTGGCGGCGGTTTCGGAATTGTTAACCCGGCCCGATCGCTATCAGGCCATGGCCAATAGTCCCAATCCGTATGGAGATGGCACCGCATCGGCGCAGATATCGCATCGCCTTCGATCGTACCTTCAATTTTAATTTAGGAGTGTTGACATGAACCGTTCGCTTGTTTCGCTGGGCAAAAAAGTTGGCCGCCCCGTTGTATTGGTGATAATGGATGGGGTGGGACTGGGCAACCAAGATGGTGCGGATGCGGTGTATTTGGCTAAAACCCCAACTTTGGATTATCTGCAAACCCTGCCCACTTACCGCACGCTTAAAGCCCACGGCCGGGCAGTTGGCATGCCAACCGACGACGACATGGGCAACAGCGAGGTGGGCCACAACGCATTGGGGGCAGGGCGTATTTTTGATCAGGGGGCGTCCTTGGTAAAGGCGGCCATTGAATCGGGTACGTTGTTTGAAGGGCCGGTTTGGAAAGCGTTGTGTACTCACGTTCAAACGCAAAACAGCACCTTGCATTTGATTGGGTTGTTATCGGACGGTAATGTGCATGCCCATATCGATCACCTGATTGCGATGTTAAACCGAGCCGATCAAGCGGGCGTTCAGTCGGTACGAATTCATGTGTTGCTGGATGGCCGGGATGTGGCCGAAAAATCGGCGTTGGTTTATCTGGATCAACTGGATGCGACCTTAGATCGAATCAATCAAACGGGACGCGATTATCAGGTCGCATCAGGTGGCGGGCGAATGATAACCACAATGGATCGCTACAACGCTGATTGGTCGATCGTAAAACGGGGTTGGGACGCCCATGTTCGGGGCGTGGCGCGGCCATTTGAATCAGCCCAACAAGCGGTTGAAACCTTTTATCAAGAGGATCCCAAGATAACCGATCAATATCTACCTGCCTTTACCGTTGTAAAAGACGGCAGACCTGTGGGACCGATTGTGGATCACGACGCGGTTATTTTTACAAATTTTCGTGGCGACCGTGCCATCGAATTAACCATGGCATTGGAATTAGAAACATTTACGTATTTTGATCGCGGACCAAAACCCAATGTGATGTTTGCGGGAATGACCCAATACGATGGCGACTTGCAACTGCCCGCCCGATTTTTAGTTGATCCACCGGCAATTGAAGGGCCGGTTGGTCAGTATATGTGTGGGGCAGGGTTAACCAGTTTTGCCATTTCTGAAACCCAAAAATATGGACACGTGACGTATTTTTGGAACGGCAATAACTCGGGATATATTAACGAATCGTTGGAAACTTATGTCGAGATTCCATCTGATCGGATTCAGTTTGATCAGGCGCCGGCCATGAAGGCCGTTGAGATTACAGATCAAGCGGTTGCGTTGATTCAATCCGGTCGGTTTGATTTTGGACGGATTAACTACCCCAATGGCGACATGGTGGGGCACACCGGCAATTTGGCTGCTACCATTACCTCGGTAGAGGTGACCGACCAATGTGTTAAACGCATTATTGATACGGTATCTGCGCAAGGTGGCATCACGGTGGTGTTGGCCGATCATGGCAACGCTGATGAAATGTTCACCGAGAAAAACGGTGTTAGAACGCCCAAAACGTCCCACACCTTAAACCCGGTTCCGTTTGCGATTGTTGATCCTCAGTACAAAAGTGAATATCACCTGGCAGATATTCCGGATGCAGGCTTGGCTAATGTGGCCGCCACTTTGTGCAATCTGTTAGGCTACCACGCGCCGGATGGATACGAACCGTCGTTGATTGCATATACGGGATAAAGCCGACTTTTTTATTTGCGCTACTCCGGATTAGTGATCTTTTTAAGGAGTGAACTCCGAAAAAAACCGCGCTAAACGGAATTCGGGTTATGGCAAATCAGGATTTCAATCCATATAAGTCTTGACTAATCGGGATTTTAATCCATAATAGACGGGATGGATCGTCATTTAAAACCCATCATTCAATCGGATCTTTCATCCAAAATTATTCTGATTTCGGGCCCGCGCCAAGCCGGTAAAACCACATTATCCCAATCGTTGACGGATCAATCCGTTTATCTAAATTATGATGAAGTGGATGATCGTTTTGTGATTCATAACAAGGCGTGGAACCCTGCGGCCCCGCTGATTATTTTTGATGAATTGCACAAAATGCCAGAGTGGAAGCGGTGGTTAAAAGGCCTTTACGATACCCGGGGCATTCCCCCTCAGCTGGTTGTGACGGGTAGTGCCAAACTTGATACGTATCGAAAAGTGGGGGATTCATTGGCCGGTCGGTATTTTGCGTATCGACTTCATCCGTTTGACATCAAAGAATCCGCAACATGGCTATCGCCCGACGAGGCATTCAATCGGATTATGACAGTCAGCGGATTTCCCGAGCCCTTTTTAAAGAATGATCGGGATTATTACGGCCGATGGGCCAGAACCCATCAAGACATTATGTTGCGACAAGATTTGGTGGATATTGAACGGATAACGGATATTCAGTCAATTGAACGGTTAGTCGATTTGCTTGCCCGACGGGTGGGCAGTACGGTTTCGTATGCCAATTTGGCGCAGGATCTGCAACGAGATCCCAAAACGGTCAAGAAATGGATCATGTATCTAGAAAACCTTTATATTATTTTTTCGGTTAAGCCCTACAGTAAAAAGGTGGCCCGCGCCCATTTGCGAGAACCCAAGTATTACTTTTACAACACAGCCGCTGTTAAAGGGGACGAGGGTGCGAAGTTCGAAAATTTAGTGGCTTGTGCGCTATTAAAAGAGATTCACCTTCAACAGGATACCCGTGGCACATCCCACGAGTTGTGTTTTTTACGATCAAAAGACGGAAAAGAAATTGATTTTGCGGTGGTTGAAGACGATGTGCCGACTCAGCTGATCGAATGCAAGTGGACCGACGATTCGCTTTCCCGCGCATTTCGGCATTTTTTTTCTTTTTTTCCGACGGCCCAAATGACCCAATTGGTTGGAAAAGGGCTAACCCGCGATTTGTATTTTCAGGATCCAGCAGTCGCCGTTTGCGATGCGGCCCGATGGTTGGCTAGGGTTAGGGTGTAGTGGGGCGGCTTAATGTACGGCGTCATATTGAATTTGTAGCTTTACACGTAATGGCGACGTCTTTAGGTGCTGTCTAGAACCGGTCGCAACATCACTAAGGCTGCCTATCAATACGATTTGGAAAGAACGCCAGGTTCAAATGTTTTTTGTATAAAAAAAAGGGGAAAAAGGAATTGAAATATGTTTTTTGAACGCGACGATAATGAGTTAGCAGCGCGAATCCAGCAACTCTGAAACGCAATTAAGCAAGAGGACGATCATGATACTGAATAACATGCCGAAGTTTATTTTAAATTTATTCAACAACCCTTCAACCCAAAAAAAAGCATGTGAAAAGCTGCCGACCCAAAAAGTATGTGAAAAGCCGCCTTTGTTAGGGAATGGTCCATACAAAACAAACGAGATTCGTTTGCCCCCGAACGTTTCAAATTCTAACACCCCAACAAATGTGGGTATTAAAAAAATAATGGATTTTATTCAGCTTTCAAATGAGGATATAAAAAACAAAATTTGGTCCGGAGAATTTGATCCCAATCAAGACATTGAGGAAAAATCACCGATACACCATTTAATCGACCAAATTATTCGCGACCCAAAAGACAGCCAGTCGGCTAATAAACTCATTATATTACTTAACTCGGGTGCGATCATCAAAAATACCCAAGCGCTACAAAAATCACTCAATAGCAATGCCGACGTATTGGGGGCAACAGACGGTAAACGTGCTGACCTATTTAAAAATATCGCTGAGACGATCGGCAAAGCCAATCGCAACACGATGAATGCTTGCAATCGGATATTATCCAACTTACTGAATATTGCCGGCGAAGCCACCAGCAACTTCGACAATCTCCTCTTTTGGGGCCATATTATCGACGCCCAAAAAACACTAAACGTAGACGAGTCGATTTTAAAACAGTTGGTTCAAAGTCAAAAAGTAAATCGGGCCATTATTATGGGTGTATCTGAAGCTAAACTTTTAGCCCTTTTCCAAAAATCCCTATCGGAAAAAAATGCGTTTGTGATTATCAATACGATCGGCGTCCAAACCCATAGTATCAGCACGGTAATCCGGAATTGTGAAAACGGACGATTTGAAGTGACCGTTTGCAATCGTGGCAATCGAAACCGCTTAAAATACCCGGATCAATACATCACCTACACTTCAAACGACATTGGAAAGGTGTTAAATGTGATACACGCTGTCCGCAATTCTGAGGTGACGAAGCTTACAATCGATGCAGTCTACGAGAAATTTGAAACATTAGGTGACCACGTTTCAAATCCCGATTACCCGGCAATCCAGGATCAAAAATCCGGAAATTGCGGCACGGCAAATACGTTGGCGGCGATTAAATACGTGCATTATAAATCAGGCGGAGACATCGCGGTAAAGCAATATTTCAAACCGATCAAAAATCAAATTTTCAACATATTTCTCCCAAAATTACCTGAATCAACAAAAAATGATATCGGCCTGTTTATAAAACAAAAAGGCGATCGATCCCAATTTCAAAACAACATCAAAACATTCGTTCAGTCCCAATCGGAAATGACGAATGACGAGCGGAAAATGGCAATTGAGTCATTGACAACTGAACTCAACGGGATATGTCGTAATGGGCAATCCAAAATCAATATCTCTCGATTGGCTACGCTTCTGTTTTCGACGTTAAGTAAACTACCAGTTGAAAGTCAGCCACATGATACGATTCGTAGTTTAAGTGACCTGGCCAACCGAAATCACCAAAGGGGTCAGACCCCTGAGTAGGCCGAGGTGCCAGGTTGACCTTGATTCAACTTGGCTTTGGGCGTGATAGGGAGTAATGGTCTAATGGTCGGGTGTTTAGTTTCCTGATTGATCGGGAATCCTTTTCCCAAAACTAAAAGGAGTGTGGTTATTATGGGAATGGCTGTGGGACCGGGTAATGTGGGTCGTCCGGGCGGTAATCTAAGGTCGGTAGGGAAAGAACATGAGAAACCTGTAGAGGGACCACCTGTTTGTAAAAATAATTCCCACGGGGCCTCATCCGTGGGTTTGCCAGAACCTGGTGGGACTCAATCTGTAAGTGGATCAGTAACGCCGCCTTCTAGATCGACTCCAGGTGACGTTCGGGGTAAGGTTGAAGAGATGAGAGAAAGGTTTAATAAGGTTTTAAAATCTTTGGAAGGTATCAAACCTGATGAGAATACTGAGGTTGGAAATAATGGCCAGAAGGACCCCTCAATAGGTCACGGGTCTAACACCCAACTTGAATATTTTGATGCCAACAAAACTGTGACAATGGATCAGGCTAGAAAAAATTGGAACAGGTTAAAAGCTGAGAGACGACACGATGGCGCCTAACGCTAAAGGGGTCAGACCCCTGAGTAGGACGAAGTGCCTGGTTGACTTTGATTCAACTTTATCTTTCGCCCTTCTTCGGCCAAATTTTATCCCCGATTCAGGGCGGTTTAGGTGATCTATATCGTTTGGTTGAAATCTAGTTTACTCAATGATTAAGTAAAAATGCTCAGTCATTGAGTAAATTGAAAATTAGCCTCAAATTCGCTAAAACATACCTGTGACGTTTAAGCGAAAACTTGTTGAAATCATTGTTCAATCCATTCGACATACCGGTGACATATTTAATGCCTTAGTCGGGCCCAGACAGGTTGGAAAAACCACGTCTGCACACCATATTGTCGATGCGTTAGGGTGGCCAGTGGTGATTGCCAGCGCGGACGGGCCTATTCCGCCCGGGGCAGAATGGATTGAACAGCATTGGATACGTGCAGAACGCGGATAAACTATGGGCAATCGAAGGTAAAAGCGGTAGACGGTCCATACAAAATGGGTTAACGGCGTTTAAACGATACGATCCCCAGGCGATCTTGTTGACATTGGGTGGATCCGGGACCCCACTTGAAGCGTTTTTTACAACATCCCCAAGTGCGCTTTTAATGCAATTTTTGAGTGGGGGTGGTCTCTAACAGGGTATTAATCGCCACTATGGGTAACACCCGGATGCCATCGATTTCCCGGTTTAAGTCACCTGCATACATGAGGGTTTGGGCGTTGCAGGCGGGTTGATGGGTTCGGTAGTACCGAAGCGATTTCAAAAAATCGGATGAAAACGTACGGGACGATTTGATTTCAATGGCGTGGCGGGCGGTTCCGTCGGTAACAATTAGGTCGATCTCATGTTGCTGATCTCTGTAAAAACTAAAGTTGGGGTCTCGAATTCGGTTAAATTGGTGTTTGTAACAATCGGCCACGACCAGGGTTTCAAAAATATTGCCTTTCAGTGGATGGGTGGCCACTTGGGTTGCACCGGTAATACCAAGCAAATAACACAAAAGACCGGTATCTAAAAAATACAGTTTTGGGCTTTTGCTAAGGCGTTTGTTGATGGTGTCGTGAGCTGGCGGTAGCAGCGTGATAACGTAGCTGGTTTCTAAAACCGAAAGCCATCGTTTGATGGTGCGAACGTCCAATCCACTGTCGCCTGAAAGCGATGAAATATTTAAAATTTGGCCCGATCGACCTGCACAAAGTTTTAAAAATCGCTCGAATTGGGCCAGATCCTGAACCTGAAGCAATTGCCTGACATCCCGTTCTACATAGGTCCGCAGATAAAATGAAGCGGCCTCGGTTGGGTTGAGATTGTTGTCGTAAATCCGAGGATAAAATCCAGTGATCATGAGGGTGTCGATATCGGTTCTGCTGGTGGGCGGAAGTTCTTCACAACTGAACGGAAGTAAGGTTGCCAAGGCGGTACGCCCCGCCAGCGATTGAGATACCCCGGCCATTAGTGAAAAGGGTTGACTGCCGGTCAAAATAAATCGCCCGGGTGTGGAATCGGTATCCACCGCCACCTGGATGTAAGACAGGAGGATGGGTGCATATTGAATTTCATCAATCAGAGCACCCTGTTGGTACTGCGCCAAAAATCCTTTTGGGTCCGATCGTGCATAGTCGCGTAATTCGATGTCTTCTAGGTTGACATAAGGACGATCCGAAAACAGATGACGGCAAAGCGTGGATTTACCCGCTTGCCGGGGTCCTGTAATGGTAACAACGGGGTAATGGCGGGCTAGCCGAAGCAGCTCGGGTTCAATTTTTCGGGGACGGTATGTCATTCTGACAAATGTTGCAATCCAATGTCAGATTTGTCAATATTTTTGGGGCATTCATCCGGATGAATCCAGGTCACATTAGGTGGACAGCTGGGTGGTTTTTGGTCGTCGATCCATAAAATTTGGGCGTATTGGGTGGCAAGTTCGCTAATTTTTTCTAACTTAAAGTCCCATAAGGGCCTAAAATCCCCTTTGGGCCGCATGTGCAAGTCCCGAATGGGGATGTGGTGTTTGGCCATAAATTCAAGTGTTTTGGTGCGGCATTGGATGTCGCGATTGGTTAGTAGCACGATTGGGTTGGGTTGACGTTTTAAATATGCAACGGTGGAATGAATGGGTTCGTCTGCTTCAAAATCCAGGGTGGCCAGCCAGGTGTAAAATTCTTCGGAAAACGCATCGCGTAGCGGACAGGCCATCGACACGTGAAATTCGACTTCGGTTATGGTCACGCATCGGCCGGCTCGGTTGGCATATCGATCCATGAGTTGGGTGATGGGGCATTGGTGGGATATGTTGGCCAAGCATTTGGGGTAAAAGGGCTCGGTGGTTTTTTGGGGCGTGCAAATGGTGAAATCGATATCGCTAACCACCTGGATATTGACAGAAATTGGGAGTGTCATAGTGGCAATCCTTGGGTAATGACGTCGATAACGTGGATGTTGGCTTTTGGAAATGGATACGCACGTAACGCATCGGGTTTAACCCATTTCATATCAACGGCTGACTTCAGTGCGGGGTGTCCGCCGATCCACTGGCATTTGTAGGCATGCAGTGTGATTTTAAAATGGGTATAGGCGTGTTTGACCACGGTGTAACACCGGTCGATCTTGACTTGAATGCCCAATTCTTCGGCCAATTCTCGGTGCACCGTTTCGTCAATTGACTCGGTTCCTTGCTGTTTTCCACCTGGAAACTCCCACAGCCCCCCCAATAGCTGATTTGGCGCCCGTTGTGTGATCAAAATTTCACCGCATTGATTCCAAATCACACCAACGCCAATGTGATAGTGGGGCACTGGCGGTTTCGCCGCTTTGACGGGTAATGTTTGAATTTGGTCGGTGGCAAACGCTGTACAACTGTCAATCATCGGGCACCGGGTACACTTTGCTGATTTGGGGGTACAAACCAATGCGCCCAATTCCATAATTGCCTGATTAAACGTGGCGGGTGGTGCCAAGTGGATGATGGGCGATAAACGATCAAACAAGGTTTTTCGAGTTTTGGGCCATCGGATGTCATCTGTGATACCCCAAACCCGGGCGAATACCCGCAACACATTGCCATCTACCACGGGAACCGGTTGTCCAAATGCGATTGATGCGACGGCCGCAGCGATGTAGGGGCCAAAACCCGGCAATGTTTGCAGGGTAAGGTAATCGGTGGGCAGTTGGCCATCAAATTGAGTCATAATCTGTTGGGCAGCCTTTTGTAGGTTGCGCGCGCGGCTGTAATACCCCAGGCCTTCCCAGGCCTTGAGTACGGCCTGACTGTCTGCGCTTGCCAATTGTTGAATCGACGGAAACTGGTTAATAAATCGATTAAAATAAGGAATGACTGTGGCAACTTGTGTTTGCTGCAACATGGCTTCGCTAATCCAGGTGCCATATGCCGACGGAGTGGTTCTCCATGGCATTTCCCGATGGTTGGCCGTAAACCAATCTAAGAGTGGGATTAACCACTCGGGGCGGGTCATACCTGATAGACGGCGGTCCGAATCCATTGTTTTGGGTCGGGGTAACGAAGTGACAGCCCAAACTCGGATTCCAGTCGGGTGCTGGTCACAATTTTAGTGAGGGATTCTGCAGAGAAAGACGGGGCGGGAATTCCCAATCGGATTGCCCAATCGGCATATAACTCGGATCGGATGGGGTGCTCGGGTGCAACCAGGTTAAGGCGCCCGGTGGGTTGATTCGAAACGCACCACCCCAACACCCGAACCACATCACATTGGTGAATCAGGTTCACCGGACCGTCCGGGCGGCTCATGTTGCGCTTGGATAACGCAGGTACGATCAGGCGGTCATACCCAAATAGACCGCCGAGCCGAACCGACAGCGTTTGCACTGCCAGGCTTTGCAGGCGGGCTTCGATTGCCACCATGACCATCTGTCGGCCATTATCGGGAATCAATGCCGTGGTTTCTGATACCACGCCTGCTTGCTTGGGATAAATGCCAGTGCTGCTGGTCCAAATAATGTATTTGGCGCCTGCGTCCATTGCGCGCTCGCAGGCTTTAATTACTTGATTAACGTAAAACTCTGGGTTTTGAAGCGTGCGCGAAAACGGAATGCTCACGATGGCAACGTCACAGGCTGGAAACGGCCCGTCGTTGGGGGATATATAGTCGATTAGCGGAAATCCACGCTCGCGCTCGGCCTGTTTCGAGGTTACGGTGCCCCAAACCGAATGCGACCGAGATTGTAGATGGTGGGCCAACTGAAACCCCAGCCAGCCACATCCAATGATGCCCACTTTTTTCATGCGTTATACCTTATCACTTTTCACCCGTTCTTATAAGCCGGTAATTCAATCGATGTTGCGTGTTTCGATGGGGGCTTTGGGGTTGATTTTTTTGGGTAAGTATACCACACTATATCGTAAAGACTATTTAATCTATATATTTAAAGGATTTTGACAATGAGTACCCATCATCAATTTGATACCCTCACTCTGCACGCGGGGCAAACGCCCGATCCAAACACGTTATCCCGTGCGGTTCCGATTCACCAAACGACGTCGTATGTGTTTAAAAACGCTGACCATGCCGCCAACCTGTTTGGGCTAAAAGAGTTTGGCAATATTTACACCCGGTTAATGAATCCAACCACCGATGTTTTGGAACAACGATTGGCGGCGTTGGATGGTGGGGTTGCTGCGTTGGCAGTCGCATCGGGGCAGGCCGCTATTACGTATGCCATTTTGAATATTGCTCAAGCCGGACAAACCATTGTGTCATCCGATGCCTTGTACGGTGGGACTTACAATTTATTTCATTATACGTTGCCTCGATTGGGGATAACGGTTCGGTTTGTGGATACGACCAATCCTCAGGCGGTGCGAGATGCGATCGATGACAGTACGCGATTGGTTTATCTGGAGTCGATCGGTAATCCCAAAAACAATGTCGACGACTTTGAAGCGATTGCGGCCATCGCCCATGATGCAGGGATTCCATTGGTAGTGGATAACACCGTGACAACTCCGTATTTGTTTAAACCCCTTCAACATGGTGCCGATATTGTGGTGTATTCGTTAACCAAGTTTATCGGGGGCCATGGTACCAGTATCGGTGGGGCCATTGTGGATGGGGGGGCGTTTCCTTGGAACAATGGAAAGTTCCAAGAATTTACAGCCCCCGATCCGTCGTACCATGGGCTCAAAATTTGGGATGCCTTAGGCAACCTTTCCTATATTGTTCGGGCCCGAATCGGATTGTTGCGTGACACGGGAGCCTGCTTGTCACCGTTTAACGCGTTTCAGTTAATTCAGGGCTTGGAAACCCTTCATGTCCGCATGCCCCGCCACGTTGAAAACGCCCAAAAGGTGGCCGAGTGGCTGTCGAAACATCCGGCCGTAAGTTGGGTAAACTATCCCGGGTTGGCGTCCCATCCGGATTTTGATCGGGCGAAACGGTATCTGCCAAATGGGGCGGGTGCGATTATCGGGTTTGGAATTAAAGGGGGATTAGAAGCCGGGCGTCGATTTATTGACCATGTGAAGTTGTTGTCGCATTTGGCGAATGTTGGGGATGCCAAGTCGCTGGTGATTCACCCTGCCTCAACCACCCACCAGCAGTTAAGCGAGTCTGAACAAGTCGCGACTGGCGTTACCCCAGATTATATTCGCCTATCGATTGGGTTGGAATCCGTAACTGATATTATTGCGGATATCGATCAAGCGTTGTCGTTGGCGGTATAACCCATGTTACACTCGGGGGCATGGTAGTTAAGCGGGTTTGGACACGGCGGATCCTTTCTCATACGATTGTAACCGGCCTGACTGAGCGTCAGGTATCGGTTGCCGTTGATGCCTGGTTGTCGTCGGGACATTGGGTGGTTCAAAACCGATTATGGTCTTGGGATGTCGCCGAGGCATCTGAGTCTGCTCGGGTTATTCGATTAAGTAGCCGGGTGCCCGGTATTGGTGGGGTTGTGTTTCGATGGACCCCGGGTAACGCGTCCCGACTCACGTGCCACCTTCGGTTTGATCCGTATGGCGTTGTTGGGTTTCTATATTGGATGGCGGTGTGGCCAGTTCATTGGGTGGGGTTGCGGGCAATGCTGTACTTGATGGTGCGCACCCAACGGAGGGCTGATTGTGTGGGCTGATATGATGCGCTATTACGCATTGGATTGGGTGGGTACCTGTTTTACCTTTGCCTCGATGCACTACGTCGGCGAGCGAAACCGAATCGGATTTATGTTGGGAATGGGGGGCAACATATTCTGGATCATATTCGGTGTGTTGGCCAAGAGTTGGGGGGTTGTTTTTGGGAACATCGTATTATTCGGGTTAAACCTAAAAGGGCACCTGAAATGGCGGGTGTAGGGGCGTTTAAACCCGACGCTAAGGGTGTGTTGCCCACTTTAAGTTGGCGGTTGACACTGTCAATCGGCGCCGATCGTGCAGGCCGGCGTTAAAGACCGCATTGCTCGATGGGGTCGCCAGGCCACGGCTTCCCAGCTTGGTAACCCCGGTATTCAGGTATGGGTAGATCCTGAGTCTGATTCGGTAGTGGGGTATCGGCAAGTTGGACAGGGTGCCGTGACGGTTGGCGATCCAATTGGTCCATTAGGCGAGTGGCCGGGCGTCATTCAACGATTCGAACGCCAGTTTCAGCGCGTTACCTGGTTTGGAATATCGGAGGATTTTCCAGTGGGCCACCGATTGGCCATGCCGCTGGGGTTTGAGACCCAGGCCTCGGCAACCGACTGGGCCCAAATCCTGAAGCAGCGGTCAGGTCTTCGGTATCAAATTCGACGATCGGTTAAAAAAGGGGTTTGCGTGATCGAGGTGGATCCATGGGTTGACTTAACGGCATGCTTGGCATCGTGGCGATCCCAAAAAATGCCATGGCGATTGTATTTTATGACCGATCCCGAAATTGTGTCGCATCGATCCAGTAGGCGTGCTTGGGCCGCCGTATACCATCATGCGGTGGTTGGGTATCTTGTTGCGTCGCCGGTCCCAAATCAACGCTATTGGTTGTTCGAACAGTGGATTCGGGATCCCAAAGCGCCAAATGGGGTGATCGAGCAGCTGGTGGATGCAGCGATTGCGGGTCTTCCGGATGGCGCCTTTTTTACGATGGGGCTTTGCCCATTTTCTGTCAGTCCGATTTTGCCGGAATCCCGGGTATCTCGGGGAATATTAGGGGTGTGTCGGGTGCTGTTAAAACCGGTTTATCGTTGCGCATCGCTAACCCGGTTTAAATTAAAGTTTCAGTTTCCTGTGCACCGCCGTATTCGGTTGGCCTTCAGTCGCTATCGGTATATGCCGCTTTGTTTCGTTGATGTGATTTTGGCCTTTATTATTAAGCCTTAACCTTTTATCCTGGTACCCATGACGTCCACTCCAATTTCCCAAACTGATTCCGGCAATATCGACTACCATTTGGCCCAAGTTCAGGCCTGGATCGAAACACAACAAGCTGCAAATCGGTCGGTGTCCCCTCATCACGCCTTGCTTCGGGCCATTACCGATACCACTTCGGATCTGATTATCGACTGTGACCAATCCGGGGGGATTGAATTTGTATCTCAATCAATCGGTCAATTGGGGTATCGGGATTCTCAGTTAATTGGCTCAAATTTGGGTGATATTGTGGCCCCAGATGACCACGAAAAACTACAAGCGCGCTTTAACGGTCTGGGTGACGTTGGCGGGGGGCAAACGTTCATTCGGTTTGTTGCCAGTGATCAATCCCTTGTGACAATGGACTGTCGCATCCACCAATTAAAGCTGGATGCCGATATCGAGCCCCGTATTTTGTTGGTTGCTCGGGATATGACAGAGGGGCTTAAGTGGGTTGAAACCCTTGAAGAATCAATCGCAGAAAAAGACGTGCTGCTTAAAGAAATTCACCATCGGGTCAAAAATAACCTCCAAATCATTTCCAGTATGCTTAATATTCAAAGTCATTATTTTAAGGACCCTGCGGTGCGGGAGGTGTTTCGAGAATGCCAAAACAGAATCAAATCGATGGCCTTAATTCATGAAACCCTATATATGTCCAAAAATTTGGCTGAAATTGAATTTTCAACCTACATCACCACGTTGGTTAACCGTCTATCCGCATCGTATCGGGAGATGTCCAGTCGGGTAAATATAATTGTCGAGATTCCGTTGCAAACGCTTCATATCGATGTTGCAATTGCCTGCGGGTTGATTGTGACTGAATTGGTAACAAATGCCTTAAAATACGCCTTCCCAGATCAGCAGTCCGGGGATATTTGGGTGAAATTTTCGCCTCGGGATCATCAATATGCCTTGACGGTCAAAGACAACGGCGTTGGATTTCCAAAAGAAATTGATTTGGCAAAAGCCAATTCAATGGGGTTGCAGTTGGTTACCACCTTGGCCCATCAGTTGGATGCGGATTTAGAATTGGATAAGTTAAATGGCGTGTCGATAACCTTGGTTTTTTCCGACAAGGCGGGGGTGTCATGACGTCCCTAAACCGAATTTTGGTGGTCGAGGACGAAGCCATTGTGGCAAAGGATATCGAAATGCGTCTTCGCGCGATGGGATATACCGTTATCGGATTGGCCGCCAGTGGCGAAAAGGCCTTAGCAATTTTGGCCGATAATCCAGCAGATTTGATATTGATGGATATTCATTTAAAAGGTCAGTTGGATGGGATACAAACCGCTGCGCTGGTTCGGGATCAATTTGACATTCCCGTGGTATACCTAACGGCATTTGCGGATTCGCCAACCCTCGAGAGGGCCATTGCAACCGACCCCTTCGGTTATGTGTTAAAGCCCTTTGAAGAGCGGTCGCTTCAAATTCATATTGAAATTGCCTATCACAAATACCAATCGGAGTCTGAGATTCGGCGCCGGGAAAAATGGATTGAGGCCATTTTGTCTGGCATTACCAGCGCAGTGATCGCAACGGATTGTGTTGGGGTGATTACCTATTTAAATCCGGCGGCTGAGGCAGTATTGGGAATGCCAAAGGCCACGTTAATCGGTCGTTCGATGGTGACAGACCTTCGCCTCTTTGACGAAACCGATTTGCCAATCACCACCAACCCCCTTGATCGGGTTCTGAAAAAAGGCACCCCGCAATTGTTTGATCAAATCGGGATTCAATTTATGGGGGCAGAGTCCAAGGTGGTTCAACTTAGCGTTTTGGCACTGCGCGACCATCGAGATGTCATTGTGGGCAGCGTGATTGGGTTAGGCGATATTTCCCGGCGTCGCGAGACCGAACGCGAACTTCGGGTGGCCCAAACGGATGTTGATTTTGCGGTTGCAACCCGTGTTCGTAAACTTAAAAGGCGATTGGATCAGGCCAAACTTCAACTTAAGCTACGCCAAAATACCATCAAGCAACTTCGAAAAATTGAGCGACGTTACACCCGATTGGTGGGCGGAGGCGAGGCAATCGACGAATGAGTTCGTTTGTTCACCTTCACGTTCATACCGAATATTCGCTGCTCGAAAGTCCAATTCGTATTGGGAGCCTGTTGTCCCGATGTAATGACTATGGCATGACGTCCGTTGCCATGACGGACAATGGGTCAATGTACGGGGCAATTGACTTTTATCTCAGTTGCAAAAAAAAGGGAATCAACCCGATTGTCGGATGCGAGATGTATTTGACCCAGTCGGTTCACCAAAAAGAACGTGCACTGAACCGCCTGATCCTGCTGTGTCAAAATTACCAAGGCTACCAAAACCTTATTCATTTGGTGACCATTTCTCATTTGGAAGGGTTTTATTATCGCCCGCGAATTGATTTGGATCATCTGCGACGGTATTCCGAGGGGTTAATTTGTATTTCGCCGGGTCAACGGGGACCCGTTGCGTACAACATTCGCGCCAATCAGACGGACGTTGCCAGGCAATTTGCGCTGGAGCTTCAATCGATTTACCGCGACCGATTTTATTTGGGATTAATTCGTCAAAATTCCACAATGGACGATATCATGGTGGAAGGTAGCCTGACGTTGTCCCAGCAATTTGGGATTCCGGTGGTTGCAACGAATGACGTGTACGACTTAAATCCTGGGGAAACCGAACTTCGCCAAATTTTAAATTGTATTCAAACCGGTAAACGAATCGATGAGGAAACCCGCATCGGTGACCAAGACGACAGCTATTTCAAGTCAGCCGACGAGATGGTTGGGTTATTTCATGATATTCCCGAGGCGATTGAAAACACCCTAAAAATTGCACAGTCCTGTGCCCTTGAAATTGAAACAGAGCAAGTGTTGCTGCCGCGCTTCGAATGTCCAGACAAGATGACCTCGGAGGCGTATTTAAATCAACTTGTTTGGCAAGGGGTTCAAAAAAAATATGGGGGCATTACCCCCGAGTTGGAGGCCCGGGTTCACTACGAGTTGGGCATTATTAACAACATGCAATATGCCCCGTATTTCTTGATTATTTATGATTTTTTGGATTTTTGTGTTCGTCATCAAATTCCGGTTGGTCCGGGCCGAGGGTCGGCTGCTGGGTCTATTGTGGCCTACGCCTTAAACATCACAAAAATTGACCCTATCCGATATAAGTTGCTGTTTGAACGGTTTTTAAATCCAGAGCGAGTGTCCATGCCGGATATTGATTTGGACTTTTGTATTCGCAGGCGAGGCGAAGTGATCGACTATATCGTCAACCGCTACGGGGCCGATTGCGTATCTCAAATTGTGACGTTTGGTACGATGGCTGCCCGTGGCGTCGTTCGGGATGTCGGAAGGGTGCTGAACGTCCCTTTGTCAGAGGTTGATCGGCTTGCCAAATTAATTCCATCCAACCCCACTCAATATACCAGTATCCCAGAGGCGTTGGAGCAGGTGCAGGACCTTCGAAACGCAGTGGCGCAATCTCCCCAAATCAAACGATTGCTGGAAATTGGAGCCAAGTTAGAGGGATTGGGCCGCCATACGTCAACCCACGCTGCGGGCGTGGTGATTTCAAGGGATCCATTATCGACGGTGGTGCCGTTGGTTAAAAATGATGGCCAGATTGTCACCCAGTATCAAATGACCGATTTAGAAAAGGTTGGCCTGCTTAAAATGGATATTTTAGGCTTGCGAAATTTAACCGTAATTGACGATTGTTTGCGTTTGATCAAGCATCGCCACGGCATCGAAATTGATATTGACGCCGTGGCGGTCGATGACGAAAAAAGTTACGATTTATTGTGTACGGGCGAAACGGCCGGGGTGTTTCAACTGGAAAGTCGGGGGATGCGACAGTTAATCAAAGACATGCAACCCCGGGTGTTTGAGGATATCATCGCCTTGCTGGCGTTGTATCGCCCAGGGCCATTGGGGTCTGGCATGGTCAGTGAATTTGTGTCCAACAAATCAGGAAAAACCCAAGTCCGCTATGATTTGCCGGAATTAGAGCCAATTTTGCAAGAAACCTATGGCATGATCGTCTACCAAGAGCAGGTCATGCAAATTGCCTCGACGGTTGCGGGGTTTTCGCTGGGGCAGTCCGACATGTTGCGGCGTGCGATGGGCAAAAAGAAAAAAGAAGAAATGGATCGGATGCGCGACGAGTTCTTGGACGGGGCGCGGCACCGCCAGGTCGACGAAGAGATAGCGCGGCGAATTTTCGAGTTATGTTATAAGTTTGCGGAGTATGGATTTAATAAGTCCCACAGCGCCGCTTATGCGCTGGTGTCGTACCAAACGGCTTACTTAAAGGCCAATTATGGCGTCGAATATATGACGGCCCTGTTGTCCTCGGTGTTGGGATTGGGGGATCGAACGTCGATTTATGTGCAAGAGTGTCGTGCAATGGGGATCGACGTGTTGCCGCCTTGTGTTAATGAATCTGGTGCAGATTTTACGATTGTTCAAACCGAGTCAGGCCAACCGGGAATTCGATTTGGACTGGGCGCGGTTAAAAATGTAGGTGAAGGTCCGGTGGATGCCATTATTGCCGCCCGAACCACCCGGTTTAGCGATCTGATAGATTTCTGCATGCGGGTGGATTTAAAGCAGGTCAACAAGCGCGTCATAGAAAGTTTGTTAAAGGCGGGGGCTTTTGACACCATTTCTGACGACCGTGGCGACCTACTCGATACCTATGAAATGGTGATTGAATCAGCACAAATTACGGCTAAAGAGCGCCAAAACGGCCAAGTCGGATTGTTTGGAGATGCCCCTGTTATGGCCCCAATTCGACGGGACGTGATTCGGGTTGGCGAAACCGCAATTATGACCCATGCGGATCGATTGCGGATGGAAAAAGAAATGCTGGGTCTTTATGTTTCAGGGCATCCCTTGGACCAACTAAAAGAAAAAATCGCCCAACTTCCCCATAACATTGGCACCCTTAAGCCCGAAGACGACGGTAAAACGGTTACGATTATTGGACAGCTAACCGATTGTCGGCGCATCATAACCAAATCCAAACGGGAAATGCTGATTGGGTCTTTAGAAGATTATCACGGCGCAATTTCGGTTGTGGTTTTCCAAATGGGTGACGGGTTCGAGCAAAAAGCCGCAGCGTTTCTGGATGACGCAATCGTGATGATCAAAGGCAGGGTTCGGTTAAATCAAGACGAGCTGTCGTTGTCCGTGGATGATATTTCGTCTGTGGATTACGCATTGTTGGCCAAAACGGTCAAAATTGATTTGAACAACATCGATTCCGACGCCATTTTTCATGATATTCGTCATATATTAATGGATCACAAAGGGCATACCCCGGTTTGTTTTATATTGGATGATCGAATGGTGTTGGCGGGACGTCGGTATTGGATTGCCGACGACGAAGGTGTGTTTGAAAAATTGCGCCAGGTCGTTGGCGATGGGCATTTTTGGATTGAAAACTAGGCGATTCTCTTGCATGTGATACACTGAATTGATGAGTGAAACCGGTCGAAAAATAATTGTTTCAAACAAACGGGCTTTTTTTGATCACGAAATTATCGATCGTGTTGAAGCCGGCATTGTATTAAAAGGCCCCGAAATCAAGTCGATTCGCGCTGGGCACGTCAGCATTGCCGAAAGTTTCGCTTACATTACACATCATGAAATCTGGCTAATGAATTGCACGATTCAAGAATACGACAAAATCGCCCACGAGCGCTTGGATACCCGCCGTAACCGAAAGTTACTGATGCACAAAAAAGAGATCATTCGGTGGGAAAGTAAAACCGCTGAAAAAGGATTTACCATCGTGCCTCTCCATTTGTATTTTTATCAAAATAAACTCAAAGTTGAACTGGGATTGGCCCGGGCAAAAAAAATTCATGACAAGCGCGAAGCAATCAAAGAAAAAGATATAAAACGGGAGTTGGATCGTGCCCGAAAGTTTTACTAATCGGGGTTAATCGGGCAATAGGCAATGGGGTCTGTTACCCCAGCCGCTTTAAATCCGTTTAATCGAAGTCGGCATGCGGGGCAGGTGCCACATGCCGGGCGAGTTCCTTCGTAGCAAGTGTGGGTGTCGGCGTACCAATCAAGTTTGCCTAATTCGGCCATTTTTTGAACGGTTTCGGCTTTGCTAAGCCACATTAACGGAGTGTGAATCGTGAGGGGGTAGTCCAACCCTAATCTCAATGTGGTTTGTAAACTTTGAATAAAGTCATGCCGACAATCAGGGTATCCAGAAAAATCGGTTTCACATACGCCGGTGTATAGGTCGGTAATTCCTCGTTGTTTGGCGATTACAGCCGCAACGCTAATAAAAAATAAATTTCGACCGTCTACAAATGTGGTGGGTAATTGTCCTGGCGTTTCACCAATCGCGATGGTCGATCGCGTTAATGCCGATGGGGATAGGTCATTGAGCCAGGTCATATCGATCATGTCGTGCCGAATCCCAAGTTTAGCAGTCATTCGTTTTGCTTGGATTAATTCGATTCGGTGGCGTTGCCCGTAGTCAAACATAACCGTTTCGACCGTTGGGTGGGCTTGGGTTGCGATTGCAAGACAGGTTGTACTGTCTTGGCCGCCAGAAAAAATAACAAGCGCAGTGCTCATCGCGTGTATTGTCCTTTATATTATTGTGATGCGCCCAGTGTACCATTTGGCAGTGGCATTGGGTTGGGGCTATTATTTTAAAAAAGGGCTATTCCTACGGTTCGCACCATTGATGCGGATTACAATTGGGTAAATGACAATGAAACGACTAAATATTCTGGCCCTTATTCTGGGCATTCTCTGTACGGGGATCCCAATTTTGGCGGCACAGCCCACGATACACCGTGCGACATTAACCCGTTCGGAGGCGTTTCGGGTTGAAATTCAAAATTGGAGTCAAGGTGCAGTTTCCGTCAGCACGGATAATGGTACAACCTGGCAACGTATTGCTAGCGTTGTCGTGCCCAATCCCTCAATGCTTCACGAAGTCGCAGACGGCGAGTTTACCGCATCGGATTGGGCGCCCATTGGGGCCATTGCGGCAACGGCAGTCAATGCGATTCATGTAAAGGTCGATCACGCAGGCCCTCATGCAACGTTGTTTTCACTATTGCCCCGTGAATTGATTGTTAGTAGCAACATCATTACATCGTATCTTAGCCAAACATCGTCGATTTTTTTGGACCAAGCGGGGGGGGCTGGTGTAATGGGCGGGCAATGGGCCCCAAGGGTAGGAGACCCAATATTTCTATCCTCAACCGCCAATCCCACCCTACAGCCCTGGCCACTTCATCGGGCGCCGGGTATTGGGGATATTATCACGGTCATTTCCCAAGTGCCGTCCGATAATCAGTGGATGATTATGCTTGAAAATAAACCCAGCGGATCGGTTACTTATCACCGGGGCGAGACCGAGCCAATCCTATTGGCCACCGTGATTAAGGCGTTTCAAGGTTCGGGAAATTTTCAGGGGGGCGTTTTTCAATCGGTGGGTCGAATTCGTGCCAATCACCCCGGTGTTATCGATATCTCGTCGTCGCCTTACGGTAAAACTGGAGGCATTCAAATTGTGCCACAGTATCACAGTCGAGAAAAAAATTTGGCTTACGTCTATAAATCGCCGGTATACATGTTGATTGCACCGTTAAATCCCGACGATTATCTTGAAGGAACCCCACCCCTCTTCAACGGGACAATTCGTCCGGGCCAACTTGTTGAGGCTAAAATACACGGGGTGTGGCAGCCGTTCCCAGAGGCGTCGGGTCGGCAGTTTGAGGCGTTTAAAGATGTCGAGGCCATTCGAATTATCGGTGATTAGTGGGGCGCCGTAACAGGCGAAACCCCTCAATATTCAGTGTATGATTTTTCCTCGATAAATGCCGATCCGGATGCACGGTTAATTGCCTGTTTTAAAGCGGCTCTTTTGTCATTCGTGATATAAACCGATCGGGCCAGCTCGATAAATCGTGGGCCAAAGTTTTGGTCACGCTCACAGTTTCGAATGTCGTCTTCAATCGTCCATAGTTGTTGATTGACTGCTTTAAGTTCGCAATAAAGGTCCTGGATGGTGGCTGTTATTTGTAGTTTCCCATCCCGAATGGCGGCTAAGGCATCATGTTCGATTCGGATATTTGCAAGTTTGGCGGGATCGGTAATGTGTTGCAGTTTAAGCTCAAGAATGGTCAGTTTATCTAAAATCTCGCCAACCGAAACGGGGCAGTCAATACGCATGGCAAAGGCCTCCAATCAAAGGGATTAAAACCGCTGGGCTTCGGACAACCGACGGTACGTTTCAATGATATCGGTGTCGAATTGAGGTTGATTTACAACCAACGGCGGGTTAAATAGTTTCAGGGATGATAGCCGGGCAATCCACCAAAGGGCAACCTTTTTTCTGCCGGTTAGGTTGTGGATAATGGTGATGTCATGTTTTAACAGCAGGGAGCCAATCGGGGAAACCGGCCCTGAATAGGGAATCGCGCGGACTCCGATCGATTGTAATCGTTGGCAATAGTGTGTGGCCGACTCATCCGAATCGCTGACCACCAATATCGCCATCGATTGTTTGAACCAATAATGAAATTGATCCGATGGACTTGACACGCCGCCCCCTTTTAATAGATCCAAGGTTTTTTCAACCATGTCAGACACCATAATTGCATCTGAACATGTGGTTAATTTGCACCCTTCGTGGGGGCAAAATTGATCACACTGGCCACTTTCTCGTACAATCCAGTGGCGGTTTCGCCATGGCGCCCATCGGGTTGGTTTGACCTTTCGAGAGGGAAAAATCGCAAGTTGCGGACACCCGATAGCCGCACCCATATGAAACGGCCCGGTGTCGACACTCACAAATACGGTGTATCGGGTCATTAGTCCCATCAACGTTGATAACGGAGCGCCCTCAAGGTCGATGATCGGGCTGTCGCAGTTGGCAACCAATCGGTCGCGAAAGGCCTTTTCTTTTTCTGAAAAAGGGGTCACGCAGACGTCGATGTCGATTTTTTTTCTAAGTGCGTTCACATATGCCGCATATTTTTCAGGCTCGATTGGACGATTCCCAAATCCGACGCCGATTTGTATCCCAACCAACGGGATATCCTTCCGTCGGCCGGCTTGGGCCAACAATGCGTCCGCCTGTTCTTGGTATTCCGGCGCAACGGGTAAGCAAAGCCTGTCCAGATCGGACAGGGTAATGCCCAAGGGGTTTAATAATTGAAAGTTGTACTCCACAACGTGTTTGGTTTGATCAAACGTTTTTAAAAATACCCCGTGCCGCCATAGAACTGGCAATAACCCAATTTTGGCGGTGTCGCCCAAATGAATCGGTATGCCGGCCAATGCACAGGTCCATATTGTTTCGGTTTCAGAGTAAAAATGAACGGCAACGTCAAAGCGTTTCGATCGTATAAACTGGATATACCGAAATCGATCCCGTTTTGATTTGATTTGACCGGTCCGATGCCAATCCAGTACGACCTCATCAATAAACGGTGGAAGTGGCTCCAAAATCCGAGCATTGTACGGGGCGGCTAAAACGGTAATATGCGCGTCCGGAAAGGCCCGTTTAATCGCAATCATGCATGGGATGGTCAGTACCATATCGCCGATGGCATCGGGTCTTATAATAAGAAAGCGTCGAACGGGGCGGCTTACGATGCGCATGTCAGCTCCAAATAATAAAAAAGCCTCCGTTTCCGGAGGCTAAATAAGGTTGAATTGGTAGCGGGGAGAGGATTCGAACCTCTGACCTTCGGGTTATGAGCCCGACAAGCTACCACTGCTCCACCCCGCGATATTGCTTCAGATAGACTGAGAGTGTAATGATACGGTAATAACTCGGGATTATCAAGTCTTTTGCTAAATCAATCGGGATGCTGGCCGACCAATTGGCGTCAACGCCGGGGTTTCGTTTAAAATGCAAGCTCAAATCAATACGTAAGGATGTAACATGGCTATAGCAGAAGGGCTTCGGCTCCCATTTAGTTCAGAAGACGCGATTCGCGCCGATTTTTTAGAGGTGTTTCCATATGGTGGCGAGCGCCAGTTTATTACATATGACACCCAAGAGTTTTCCGCGGTGTGTCCATTTTCAGGGTTGCCAGACTACGCGCAGCTCACAATTGAATATATTCCAGACACCGTTTGTGTCGAGTTGAAGTCGCTTAAATATTACATTGTCTCGTATCGAAATGTCGGAATTTACCAAGAGCCTGCAACCAATCGGTTGTTTCAAGACCTATACCAGTTGCTGCAGCCATGCTTTTTGGCTGTTACTACCCGCTATAACACCCGGGGTGGAATTAATGCCGTCTGCCGAATTGAAAAGGGTTGCAAAGACTAATTAGGGTGTTTTTTTGCGCACGACGCCACCCCTTCTATATATGTGCCGAATATGGTCCCTAAATTTGGCGACACGCGCTGGGGCTAAACCATATTGGGGTTGGTACGCTAATTCGCCCGAGATTGATCGTTGGATCGATGCAGATGTATCGATTTTTTTTAATTTTTATAATTAATATGGTGCGGTGGGCGACGAGGGTGGTTGGAAATGCGCCTTCTCAAAATCTGATATTGATTGGTTTGACAGCTTTTATTCCCTCCATTTGTCCAGTGCTGCAGACGATTTAAAACAGTGTTGAAAATATGGTGTTGACATAAAAATGGTCGTGTTGTTATACTTCTCGACCTGCCGGTGAAGCGGTAACGATCTTTGAAAAATGAAATGTAGTCGTCTCCAAAAATAACCGAGAGACTTGAGTTTTACTCGATTGTCGAGTTATTGCTCATAAACCGTTTTGGTTAAGATAGTAAGAGCACATGGGGGATCCCTTGGCACACAGGCCGACGAAGGACGCGAGCAGCTGCGATAAGCTCCGGTAAGCTGGCCAAAGCTTTGACCCGGAGGTCTCCGAATTGGGAAACCTGATTGGGGTAATGCTCAATCATCCACATCTGAATATATAGGATGTGAGAAGGGAACCTAGCGAACTGAAACATCTAAGTAGCTAGAGGAAAAGAAATCAATTGAGATTCCCTGAGTAGCGGCGAGCGAAACGGGATGAGCCTAAACCGCACCTATGTTAGTAGCTTACAGGCGCTGTAGCTGCGGTGTTGTAGGATGTTTTTTCATTCAACTGTAATTGGATGGGCGAGTTATAAAGTTCACTTCTAGCTGAAAAATCTGGAAAGTTTTGCCACAGAGGGTGATAGCCCCGTAAGCGAAAGATCTGAACCTTGCTTAAAGCATTCCTGAGTAGCGTGGGACCCGAGAAATCCTACGCGAATCTGGGTGGACCATCATCCAAGGCTAAATACCATTGTGTGACCGATAGTGAACCAGTACCGTGAGGGAAAGGTGAAAAGAACCCAGGGATGGGAGTGAAATAGAACGTGAAACCATGTGCTTACAAGCGGTCGGAGGTTTCTTTTGAGACTGACGGCGTGCCTATTGAAGAATGTGCCGGCGACTTAATTTCAGTAGCAAGGTTAAGCTTAAATGCGGAGCCGTAGCGAAAGCGAGTCTGAATAGGGCGTTAGTTACTGGTATTAGACCCGAAACCCGGTGATCTAACCATGAGCAGGATGAAGCGGTGGTAACACTCCGTGGAGGTCCGAACTAGTTGGTGTTGAAAAACCATTGGATGACTTGTGGTTAGCAGGTGAAATGCCAATCGAACCGGGAGATAGCTGGCTCTCCTCGAAATGACTTTAGGGTCAGCCTTGAGGTTAAGCGATCCGGAGGTAGAGCACTGTTTAGGCTAGGGGTGTCAACCAACATTACCAAACCTAGGCAAACTCCGAATGCCGGATTTGTATACTCAGGAGTGAGTCTTAGAGGGCTAAGCTTCTAGGACAAAAGGGAAACAGCCCAGATCATCAGCTAAGGTCCCTAAATGTATGCTAAGTGGAAAAGGAGGTGGGGTTACTCAAACAACCAGGAGGTTGGCTTAGAAGCAGCCATCCTTTAAAGAAAGCGTAATAGCTCACTGGTCGAGTGATCCTGCGCCGAAAATGTAACGGGGCTCAAGCATACTACCGAAGCTATGGGATTGCGTAAGCAATCGGTAGAGGAGCGTTCTGTTGTAGGTTGAAGCTAAACTGTAAGGTTTGGTGGACGAAGCAGAAGTGAGAATGTCGGCATGAGTAACGAAAAAGAAGGTGAGAATCCTTCTCGCCGTAAACCTAAGGTTTCCTGGGGAAGGTTCGTCCGCCCAGGGTTAGTCGGTACCTAAGGCGAGGCCGAAAGGCGTAGTCGATGGACAACAGGTTAATATTCCTGTACTACCTATGAATCGTTATTAGCGATGGGGTGACGCAGTAGGATAGGTCAGCCACTTATTGGATTGTGGTTTAAGTTTGTAGAGGGATCGAATAGGCAAATCCGTTCGGTCTTAACCTCGAGAAGCGAGTACGAGCCTTCGGGCGAAGTGATTGAGTCCACACTGACAAGAAAAACCTCTAGTGAGAGTCATGGGTATCCGTACTAAATCCGACACAGGTAGGTGGGTAGAGAATACCAAGGCGCGCGAGATAACTCTCGTTAAGGAACTCTGCAAATTAGCCTCGTAACTTCGGAAGAAGAGGTGCCTCTGTAACGTGAAAACACTTGCTGTCGTAGCGTGAAGGGGTTGCAATGAAATGGCTCAAGCGACTGTTTACCAAAAACACAGGTCTCTGCTAAACCGCAAGGTGATGTATAGGGGCTGACGCCTGCCCAGTGCTGGAAGGTTAATAGGATGTGTTAGCGCAAGCGAGGCACTGAATTGAAGCCCCAGTGAACGGCGGCCGTAACTATAACGGTCCTAAGGTAGCGAAATTCCTTGTCGGGTAAGTTCCGACCTGCACGAATGGTGTACCAATAGCATCGCTGTCTCAACGACTTAGTCGGCGAAATTGTAGCATCGGTGAAGATGCCGGTTACCTGCATCAAGACGAAAAGACCCCGGAACCTTTACTGTA
>JACCDX011379376.1_pt1 | contig 72394 bp, 58 predicted proteins | sample 7449681 | NCBI WGS metagenome assembly JACCDX01 (sample SAMN15323450, study PRJNA562643) | freshwater metagenome | isolation source: river surface water | place: USA:Blue River Watershed | collected 2017-08-18 | reverse complement strand
GAAAAAGAAGGGCTCAAGCACTGTCGCTGCCAGTGAAATCTGGAAGCCCACCCTGGGCCTGGAAAAGCTATGCAGTGCTAAGGACGGTCGCTCACTTTCGGAGTCGCGAAACCAGCGCAGAAAACTCGCGCATTTGCCTGATTCCGCCCCCCGGGTGTCCGGCTCTTTGGCTGTTGGCGGGGGTGGTGACAGTGCTAACGCGGGGATCATCCCTGTTCCGTCCCTGGCGTCTGCTGGTCGCGCAGTCGAGGAAGTCAGGCAGCCCGCCCCGCCGGTTGAGCAGGAGCAGCATACTGTGGCTCCAGCCCCTGGCGCCGCAATCGTGGGGGTGGCGATTCCGGAGGAGGAACCCGAATGGCTAGGGCGGCTGGAGTTCACGGACAGCGAGCCGGCGCAGGCATCTGAGGGGCAGCTCCTCCCCGGCCTGGGTGCTTCTGCGCAGACTGGCGCCAGCGGAGGCAGCAGGAGGACCGGCAAGAGCGTCGGGGGCAAGCGCGGCAGGCCCATTGGGGGATCCCTGCTGAAGCCTGATGGCACCTCGGAGTCGAGCATGGTGGGGATGCTCTGACGCTCCTCGGAGTGTAAAGCCCTGAATGTTCCTGTATTTACAGGTATAACAGGGTGTGTCCCCACCGTGATAATAAATCGCCGCATGTCTCAGCAGCACCAGTGCGGGCTGTGCCTGTCGTGCGGCGCGCCGTTCCTGCCGAAAGCCTCCGCGGTTGACCTGCTGCGGCACAAGGGCAACACCAGCGTCCTGTTCCTGAACATGGAATTCAGCGGGAACAATGACATCCGGCAGCGGTACGAGTACGCCAAGTACGCCTCGCCCAAGGACGCGTCGCATCTTTTCCATGATAGCCACCACAGGAGCGCGCTCGAGTACATGTGCGAGCACCACACCGGCGATTCCGACGTCGGCTGGCACGGGCCGATTGTTCCGAACGCCCTGGTCCCCGCCGCGCCCAACGGCCCGTTGCCGTACTATCGCTCTCCGACGTCCAAGCGCAGCAAGGGGCCGATGGTTGCCGTATGGAACAGGCCGCCGCCCCAGCACCGCCTGGACTTTACCCCGCTGCTGGATGGGGTCGTGCACGCGGCGAACCAGACGACGGCGCGCCCCACCCTGCAAAACTACGCGGAGACCCAGGCGCTCTGCAGGGGGTGCAACCTGATCATGACGCAGGAGAACGACATGCACTTCCACCTGGGGCTCGGGCGGATGCGGGCCGTCAACACGGGCCCCATCGTCAGCGGCACGCCCGTGCGCCACTACAAGGCCAACGACCGGAACACGGACGCGCTCGCAGCCTACGGGGTGTGGAGGAAGGCCGCCGGGACCCCCACGCAGCACCCCCTGGGCAACGCCTCGGACGACCTCACGCCCATGGTGGCGTACTACCTGCACATGTGCCTGCCGTACGTCCAGCTCCCCGGCCACCCCGACCCGTTCCAGCAGCACATCGCCAACGCGCCCATGCGGTTTCACGCGCGGTCCCTGTACCTCCAGCTGTGCTGGATCATCCTGGAGATCGCGTGCGTGGCCACGCTCCGGGATGTGGGGAGGCTCTACGCCCCCGTGGGCTCGCGCTCGCACGGCCCTCAGCAGCACTCGGGGGTGCTGGACCTCTACGTGTCGTTCTTCCTCTTCCGCCTGATGCAGTTCGAGTTCGGGACCAACGTGCGGCGGGAGGGGCTGGACTTTGTCCAGTGGCACCAGAAGTACTTCTGGGACGCGCTGAACTGCAAGGAGATGTTCCCCGTGGAGCAGGCCACGGCCCTCCTCGGGGCCCGGGTGTACTCCAGCGTGGTGCAGCCCAGCAGGGACCTCGTGCAGGACATCTGCGGGGGGCTCATGCACCTGTACGACCACGAGCTGCGCCCCCTGATCCTGTTCGTGACCAACCAGCACGGGACCCTGCCTATGGAGATCACGTCCTACTTCCTGCCGCTGCCGGTGATGCGGGAGCTCAAGGCGCGCTCGGGGAGGCAGGTCCTGGACAACGACTTCCAGTCGGCGCTCAACAGCTTCGGGGCCGCCGCCCTGCTGTTCAGGACGACCCAGCTCTGCCGCGACTGCCCCCAGGAGTTCAGGAACCACCTGGAGGATTTCAGGCGCAACTGGCAGTGGCTGGAGCTGGAGCGGATCCGCCGGAGCGGTCAGAACATCACGATGCGGTCGGCCTACATGCACTACGTCCTGTGCTGCATGCTGTTCCCGCCGGACACGCTCCCGCACGATTCGGGCAAGCCGGGGAGCGCGCTCGAGGATCTGACCCAGGCCGACCTCTGCTCTCCGTGGACCTCCGTGCTCGCGCTCGAAAGCGTGGGGGCGTTTCGGACGTTCGAGGGGGAGGCGAGATGATGATTTATTCCTTTTTTTGGGCGTTTCTCGCGATTGCCTCAGCAGGACTGCCGGAGGCGCTGGAGCACCTCCTGCATGAGCACGGCCACATTGCCGTCTTTCCGGGTCTGGTTCAGCCGGGACTCGAGGGACTGGATGCGCGCATGCAGGTGGGTGAGCTCCTTCTTCTCCGGCAGTGCTGCTGCTGCTGAGGCCTTGGGCCCGTTCCTCTGGCTGTTCACGGCCGGTCGGGGGATGATCTGGGCGGGGACCAGGGCCTGCAGCGCGTTGTCGTTGATAAACTTCATGGGCACCCCGCCCATCTGCACCGCCTGTACGAACCGATTCCTGGACCAGCCCTCGTACGCGTCGCAGATTTTGGCGGGCACGCCTTGCGCCCGCAGGATCTCCGCGAAGACGCCCCTGTTCTTGCTGAACCAGAACGCGCGCCCCGTCTGCACGCTCGTCTGCTTGAAGTTCTTGTCCCACGTGTCCTGGATCCACTTGGCCACAAACTCCTGCCACTTGCTCTGCCAGATCTCCAGCACGGTCTTCTTGGAGAGCGGGTGCACCAGCATGTTGTTCTGCAGGTTCATCTTGAACGACATGCTGGGGTCCCAGATGCTCTGCGCCCCCCCGTCGTACCCGCAGTCCCGGATCATCTCGTCCCGGATGAGCATCGCCTGCTTCATCACCTCGCGCGTGTCCTCCCCGTGGCCCGCGACGTCGATCAGGTAGAGCCGGGTGTCCTTCATCCAGGGTTCGAACACGGCGCCGTCCACGAAGTAGAACTGGCCCTTGGCGAAGTCGGGCGCGGTGGTCCAGCGCTGCTTCTTGCCCAGCGTCTCCTGCTGCGGGGCGTCTGCCGCCGATTCCTTGGGGCCCACCACCGTGCGCCCCCGCCTGGGCAGGACCACCACAACCCCCCGCTTCTTGAGGCTCTCGAGCCGCTTCTGGCGCGCCTCCTCCTTCTCCTTCTTGTTTTTCCGGGGGTGGACCTTGAACTGCGTCCCGAACGGCGGGTAGCAGATCACGCTGATGACCGTGTGGATGCTGTCCCCGACGTGGTACGAGCTCGCCATCACGTCGCAGTCCTTCCCGGAGATGCGGGTGGCCTTGGCCGGGGGCAGGCCGTGGTCCCAGTGGATCGAGTGCGGATCGGGCAGCGGCGAGCCGTTCCCCAGCTTCCCGGATTCGATGAAGCCGCGCGAGTGGATGTAGTTGAGCTGGGCCTCGTTGTACCGGCTCTCCCGGTGCGCCCCGAGGCACACGTACGACTGGATCTCGTGCACGCTGCCCCCGTGCATCGGCTTGACCTCCGTCGGGTCCTCGCTCAGGCGCAGGAGCCCCTTGCTGCTGGCGTCGTCCCCCCCGCTGGCGTCCTGGGTGTACAGGAGGTGCGACACGGTGCAGGCCTCGTCCCCGATGAAGGGCCGGAAGGTCAGCACGTGGCTCTCCCTCCCCCGCGTGATCTTGACGTGCAGGGAGTGCACGTTGGTGAGCTCGCCCCCGGGGCTGGGCGTGTGGTGCAGGGCGGTGTCGATGATCGACCGGCGGACCAGCGAGTTGGTGCTGGGGTTCTGCCACTGCTCCAGCACATTCAGATCCAGCACCCCCATGATCACCCTGTACGTCACCTTCTCGGGCTGCGCGGTGGGCTTCTTCTTGGACGGCCTGAGCTCCGCCACCGCCTCGTACACCCGCGTGTGGTGCGACGTGATCGCCGACGGCTGGGGGTGCGGCTGGCCGTGCGTGGACGGGCGCTGGAAGTCCTGCACCTGCCGCACCGTGTCCGGGAACTGCGGGACCAGGCTCTTGAGCAGCTTCTTGGTGCAGTACTTGGCGGGCGTGCACTTCCGCAGGCCGTAGAGCAGCCCGGCCAGCGACTTGCCCATGGGCACCGCCGATCTGGGATCCAGGAGATTGGCCACGTGCTTCTGCGCCCCGGGCACGAACCACGCCATGGGCGACTGGATCTCCCCCACCTCCTTGGCCGAGTCCACGCTCTCCCGCAGGAACCGGTTGTACGTCACGGCGCACAGGGTCTTGGGCCCCGTCTCGCTCTTGAGCAGCCTGTGCTTCACGCAGATGTGCGAGTCCGGCTCCTTCAGCAGCGTGTTGAGCACGTCCACGCGCGCCCGCAGCACGTCCTGCTGGTCCCTGGTCGCGACCGCCGCCAGGCTGGCCACGGCGCTCGGGTCGCTCGTCGAGCACAGCTTCGAGAAGCTGCCCGTGGCCTTGCGCTTGGCCGCCTCCAGCGTCTCGACCTTGCTGAACAGGGGCGTGGGGTGGTCGTGGCGCTTCAGCTCCTGGTTGCCCGGGGCCAGCACGGCGTTCTCCCCGAACCGCCCGTGGTACACGTCCTCGTACTTGTAGTTGCGGTCCTGCGGGATGATGTCGAACACGTGGCCCAGCCCCCCGTGCTCCTCCATGATCGCTTCAGCGGCGGTCGGGGCGTGGTTTTGTCTGTACGCGCGCGTCGTCGGCCTGGGCGGGGGGTAGCCCACGAGCGCGCGCTGCTTGGAGCCGGTGAAGATGCTGGTGTTGGTGTGTGTTGCCGGTGTGTGATTGCTGGGGCCCCGCTTCATTTTGTGTTGTTAAGTGTGCTGAAGATTATACCAATATCTCCTGCCTGGTGCCTTAATACTTGGCAAAGCGTTCTATTTCAAGGGGTCGCGCGCGGCTTGGCGCATCGGTAGCACGCGTATGAACTGTCTTTTGGAAGCCGTGGCCAGCATCTGGCTCGCGGGCCGGCGCCGGGTGATGACCGAGCCCCCGGAGGAGGAGGTCATGACCGCGCAGGAGGGCCTCGAGCAGTGCAGGCGCAACATGGAGGCCAGGGAGCGCGAGCTGCAGGGGCTCATGCACCGCCTGGGCGAGGAGGCCCTCGTCAAGCGCAAGGCGGGGGACACCCTCTCAGCCCGCAGCAAGCTCCTCGAGCGCAAGCGCGTGCAGAAGCGGCTCGAGCGCCTCCGCCACGGCCTGGACCTCGTGGACACGCAGCTCGACGCCATCAAGACCAGCGAGCTCGACAAGGAGATCATGCTCACCCTCAAGGCCTCCACCAGCGCCATGAAGAAGGCGGGCATCACCCTGGGCGTCCAGGAGGTCGAGAACGTCATGTCCGAGCTCGACGAGCAGATGCGCGAGGTTCAGGACGTCACGTCCGCCCTGTCCAACCCCCTCATGGCCAACGCCCAGGCCATGGGCGGCCTCTTCTCGTCGTCCAGCCTCGAGGAGGCCGAGCTGGACGCAGAGCTGGAGCTCCTCGAGGCCATGGGGGAGGACTACGCCGCCGCGCCCTCACGCCCGTCGACGCGGGCCCTCGCCAACCAGCAGAGGACGCAGACCACCACGCCGGTCGCCCCGCAGGGCATGGGCACGTCTACAACGCACGAGCCGCCCCCGTCTGTTCCTGCGCAGGAATCAGGAGGAGGAGGAGGGGCTCTGACCGATGAGCACGGGCGTCTCCTGCCGGTCGAGGAGGAGTAGCACGGCCGATGTCAGGATGGCAGCGTGGGTTCCGTCGGGTCGGGAAAGATCTTGAACGGCATGCACGTCGGGCTGGCCGCCATCTTGCCAATCAGGAAGGATATCCTGGCCTCCATCGAATCCAGCACGTCGTCCTTGGAGAACGCGGGATCCTTCCTGACCTTGTCGATGAACTCGGAGCATTCCAGCATCGACTCCATGAACGTCTTGGGCTCGGCGTAGAGCGTGCGCGTGGAGATCGGGCCGATCCCTTGGACTACTGTAACCATATGATCAATTCCGGTTTCAGGCCCTATCCCTCCAGCATCCCCGCCCGGAATCACCCTGTTCTTTTTTGACGTTGGCATGATCACTACTATTACTGCATGCCCACGACAATCGGGATCAGCTCCACGTATCCGTTGTCGCGGTTCCACTGCATGCTTTCCAGCGTCTTGAAGTACGCCTCGTCGAAGCACATGTACGGCGTCTGCTGGCCCTGGGCGGCCTTCTTCGGGCGCAGACGCACGATGGCCGGCGTGTCCTGCACCAGGATGGACTGCTGCCGCCGCACGATGGGCGAGCTCGTCGGGAACGTCCCGCACACCCGATGGTCCCCGAACATCCCGCCGAAGCAGTTGCTCCTGTGTGCCCCCCTGCCAGCGCATCGTATTTAATCAGACTGTCGATCGCATCGCGCCATGGCTGTCGGGATTATTCTGGGCGTCACCCTTGTCATGATCGGCCTGATGCTTCTGGCCCACCTGAGCTACACCAACTACGGCGCGGAGGATTGTAAGAATAATAATAACAACAAGGAGTTCGATCCAGAAAATCCGTCCAACGGGGTCAGGCCTCAGTTCCACCCCCAGAAAACCAACGACTGCCCCATCCCTCTCTGTTTCTTCCAGGTGGCGGCGATTTCCAATCACGAGACCTGGATCGTGTCTTTCCTCATGGGCGGCTCGGCGATCCTCATTCTCTCTCTGGCGGTCGGGTACTGACGCAGGGGATCACCTGAACAGCCACACGCCCTCCGCCGGATGCATGTTCGTCACCACGCCGTTCATGTGTCTCGTGGTGTCCGCGCAGAGGTTGAACACGGCGACCTCCTCCCCTATCTTGGTGATGTCGTGCTCCACCGTGTCCGACGTGCACACTGCCAGCTCCCCGTGCTTGTGGGCCTGAATATCCTGTAGAAACAAGCAGGCTATTTAGGCAGGGGATCCCCTCCCTTTCCCACTCAATCCCTGATATCATGCAACCGGCAGCTCTTCTCGTGCCCGCCTGCCCACCCAATCCCCCTCAGATCGGGCTACTGGCCCTGATTCTGCAGGCATTCACCGTGGATGACACGTTCCAGCGCAAGATAAAATAACCCTCTCTCTACTGCAGACCTGCACAGCCTGCATCGGGATGTCGAACGCGTCCGCCAGGCCCTTGATCAGCATCCGCCGTGACCGCTGGCACCCTTTCCGGAGCCACCAGGCCTCTTGGGAGTCGCATATGTCCTGCCGCGAGAAAGGAATGAATCGACATCTGCCCCTTCACTCTCTGCTCTCCCCCACTGTATCACCTGAGCCGTGCACCGGCGCCCGACATCGATCACGAGGTTGCAGAACGCGTCGCTTGCTCGATTCATGCCGCCGGAGCACACAATAAACAGCCTGTGGGTCCGCACGTCCCTGTTGAACCCGCGTATGTACGCGTGGTACAATCCGATCCGATCCGGCAGTTCGGGCGTCCAGTGCTGGCTGTCCACGGTCAGCAGGCCTGTCGCCTGCACGGTGCTGTGCTGCGTGGTCGCGCTCGCATTCTCCGGCACGCAGTCCAGCGAGGCGGGGACGCACTCCCGCTCCACTCGTGACATGAACTGGAGCATCCTCTCGCGGTTGTCCTGCGTCTCCGACATGAGCCGCATGATCTTCCCCTCGTCCGCCTGGCATTCCACGAGCGTGTGCCCGTGAAACATGGTGCGCACGACCGGCAGGCAGTTCCCGGGGGCGTATTGATTGCAGGTGAATCTGGAGGGGGGCAAGCACGCACATCAGTCTAATTCCCCCCTGCTCAGTGTGTGTCTCTCGCTCTACCTGAATCCCATCATGTCCCCCAGCTCGTTGATGTGGTGCGTGGGCATGACCAAGACCCTGCTCGAGGGCTCCTGTGCCAGCATGCTCTGGCAGGTGACGCTCTCGTCCGCTGAGAGCTGGTGCATGCTGTACTGCTGGAGCAGCCTACTGGTCGGCAGTAGCGTATCCTGGCTCCCTGGAACGGGCCCAGTTACCCCCCACCCCACTGTTCGCGCGGGTGGCACCTGCATTTCCTGTAAAAACGCCTTAAAGATCAAGTATATAGGCCAGATGCTGGGCTGTCTCAAAGCATGTCAGATCCAGGTGGTAGCGACGAGGGTGGGGAGATTGAGTCCGGCGAAAGGAAGAAGCCTTCCTATCGGTTGCGAAGACCCTATCAACAGAATCCTGAAAAGGCAAAACAATATAACGAGGAGTTGATTGAAAGACTGAAGCGGATCAAGGAGCAAAACCACAGGGCTGCTGCTGAACGACAGCATAAAAACAGGAAGCAGGCCCCCGCGCGCCACGGGCGTGGTCAACAGGGTGATGGGGACGAGGGCTACGCTGAAGAACCCTCGAACTTCGAATCTAGGAATTCTGAACAACGGCAGGGTAGTCGTCGGCGTTGGGGCCCAGCCTCGCCTGAATATGTCCCCAAAGAGGGTGTCGATGACTGGCGCAAGAAATTGGACCGCATACGAAGGCGCGCTCGCGAACAGATCGAGGAAAGTCGGAGGCAACGCCAGGGACGGGGTTCTTCAAGTGAACAGCGTTCGCCCCCACCTGATTCTGATCCTTCTGAGGATATTCCATTCACCGATCCCAGGGATGGTGTCACTCCTGAGCCTGAAGATATTCCAGCGGAATCACGTTCTGATCCTGGGGATGGTGGCCCCCCTGCTGCAGATGAGCCGCCAGGTAGCCCTGTTCCTGATGAGGATAGTCAGTATTTTTCTGATGGAGATTTTTCTATCAAATGGGGTAGAGTACGATATTGGGTTGGTTCCAGGCTGCCTGTATTGATGAAATATTTCTTGGAGACAGAGGAAAAATGGAAACAGTCAGTTGGAAACAGAATGTCTCAGAATGAATATTTGACCACCACTGGTGAGTATGGGGCAGCATTGAAAGACGTTTCACTAGAGTTACTATCCTTTTTCTTTTATGTCATGGGGTCTGAAGATTCTGTGGAACGAACCGTTCTTCGTAGTGATTTTGAAAGATTTGTTAGACAATACACGTTTGATGGATACAATAGATTTGATAGGAAACCAGGAGGCAGAGTAATGTACGTTCATCCAGAAAAATGGGATTCGGCCCGGCGCAAGCCTGACTTTGCAGCATCAGAACCAGGATCAAACAAAGAGGTTTCAGGTGGGAAAAGATTCCGCCTGCCATCGGTCCCCTCCTCGTCTTCTGAATCGGAACCAGATTCTATGGTTTTGAGTGATTCAGACGCAGAAGATGCTATTTTACGTCCACAACCCCCCTCAGATCCTCAAGTATATCCTGTACCACCAGATTTTATGATTTCGAGTGATTCAGAAGCAGAAGATGCTATTCCACGTCCACAATCCCCCTCAGATCCTCAAGTATATCCTGTACCAGCAGCAAAGGGGCAGGGGGCGCGGCCTGGATCACGACCAGGAGTGAGGATATCTTATCGGAAGCGCAGTCCTGTGCGTCAGCGCAATCCTCTACGTAGATCTAGATCTCCTCAACCAATGCCAGACAGTGGAGGGGGAGGACTGCCAACCCCCTCAAGATTGCTTCCCGAACCAGGGAATCAGGGCAGTGAAGAAGGTCCAGCCAGACGCGTCCCAGATGTGTTTGATCACGAATATTACTCAGAGGAACGTGAAAATCCCAGACCCTTCTACCCTCCACCTGACGAGTTCGATGATGGGGCATATGACAATCAAGACAATTCAGCCGCCGACGATCGGGGTTCTTTACTCCCCAACTCTCGCAGGGCGGGTGCCCGAGGTTTTTTCGATTCATTCAGGGAAAGGGGCGCGAGTTTTTTCAGAGGAGCCGGAAATTTTATTCCTTCTCCTAAGGAACGGGCTGAAAGGGCATATAGACGATTGCATGACATGCAGAGATGGAGAAAGACAGCTGACTTCTTGGACGGATCAGGAGATGAAGGCATCCTCGATGACGAGATCGACGGGAGAGACTGATCCCACCTGGTAAATCCGCCCCCGCCAGAAGACCCGTGACGGCATGCCGCCGAGTATTAAACCTGCATTTCCGTGAGTCGTTCCGCAAAATGTACCGCGGCACCCAGAACCAGCTGTTGCGCTCGCGACAGAACAGCCGGCTGCGAGACATAGCGGAGTCCCAATCCCTGCTCTTAGAGCTCGTGACGTCCGAGCCGACCATCCTGCAGTGCTTCCGCATAGTCGAGGCCACCTGCCTGTCGCAGGGCATCTTCTGCCGCATCGAGGGCAGCGAGGTGTCGAAGCCGTTCCAGCGCTTCCTGGACGATCATTACCTCCCATTCTGCAAGGCCGCCATCCGCGCCATGTACACCTACGGCTTCGTGCCGTGGCGGGTGCGGCGCCTGGGCAAGGGCGACGAGGTCCCGGAGGTCCTGGCCCCGGGCACCTTCAGCTGGCACACCGAGGTCGGGCCGGAGGAGCAGGAGCGCAACCCGAGCCGGTACTACGGTGGCTCCTCCGCCGCGCATCCGTCCTTCGCCAGGCGCAAGAAGCACACGATGCCCCTCGAGGCCCACCCGGACGACGACGACAGCCGCCTGGTCATCTACCGCGTCACGCCGACCGCAGGGGGGGTGCGCGAGGAGGACGTGTCCATCTTCATCTCCACGCCGCCGGCCCTCGACGTCTCCGTGAACTCCAACATCCACGCCACGGTCCCGTCCCCGCTGGCGTACCTCCTGAACGACTACAAGAACCTGCGCGAGGCCCAGCGCAGGAGGTCGCACGCCGACGCCTGGAACACCACCGCGCGCATCCTCAGCACGTTCAAGCCCTCCCTGCGCACCGAGGACAACCCCACCCAGTACCTCATGGACTTTGTGCACGAGGACCACTACGCCCCGCCGGCCATCGGCGATCGCATCTTCCCCCACTTCCACGCGCACAACGTGTGGCAGCGCGAGCACGTCATGCGCCGCCAGTTCATGGAGACGCCCTCGACCCATCACCCGGAGGTCTACGCGCTCCCACGCGACCACGACATCGTGGCCCAGCCCAACCTCCAGCCCTGCGAGGACCTCACCTTCCTGCTCGAAAAGTACCGCCGGGACGTCTGCGCGCTCACGGGCGTCCCCCAGGAGATGATCATCGGCAGGGACAACGGCACCCCGGAGACCGTGCGCAAGACCCTCTCGGCGGGCCGCATCTTCTCCACGAACATGCACGAGATCTGCAGGCATCTCCAGTCCCTCCTGACCGCCGTCTACACCCGCATCTACGGCGCGCGGCAGCCGGGCGCGGTCCAGTTCATCATGATCCCCATGCCCCGGCTGGAAGTGGAGACCATCCAGGACTTCAAGATCCTCCACGAGATCGGGGCCCTATCGCCGGATATGACCGTCAAGCTCTCCCGTATCCTCCTGGGGGAGGAGCCGTCCACGCAGGGCAGGAACAGCAAGCGGCCTCGAAACAACATGAATAATAATAATAACAATCCAGGCCCCATAGAAAACGGTGAGGCGCCTGTGCAGCCAGAGGGATTCAGGGGCGGCGACGAGGGCAGCGGCAGCAAGCCCCCGTCTTCCACCGGCAAGGCAGCCTCCGGTGCTTCGAAACGCCCGGGGAAATCCTGAATAAAAGCGCGCACGGCTGCCTGTGTCTCATACGCTCTCCCGCGCGGGTATATCGCCTCCCCGCCGCACGCCTTGAAAGAAATGACCTCCTCCTCATCGTCGTCTTTCCCCCCCTCGTATCCCGCGCTCGAACTCCCCGATGTGCACAAGGTCCAGTCCCTGTTCGTGGTGCCGTCCTCGCGGAACTCGACCCTGTTCGTGTCGAGCAGCTACTCCTCCCCGCAGCAGCGTCTGGCGCCCATCGAGATGGCAGCCCAGTCCATCCACCTGTCCTCGCCGGCCTCGACCTCCTCCTTCGTTCTGGGCAGCAAGAAAGCAGGCGGCACCCGGGATCTGGAAGCAGGCATAGCTGGCGGCAACAACAGTAGCGGCAGCAGCAGCAGCAGGGCCAGGCCTGGGGAGGACGACGGCCTGTCATCCTCAGGCTGTTGCCACGATTTTTCTTCTTCCTCCTCCTCCTCCTCGCCGGCCGTTTCTGGGGCCGTGAAGCCCTGGGTCCTCTCGGTAGGCCTGATCGTGCCCCTGGGCTACACCTGCTGCGGGCTGGCCCTCTGTCTCTGCCATCTCATGACCCCTGGCTACCTGCACCCCTGCACGCTCCTCATCTCGCCGCTGTGGACCCTGGCCCTGGCCTTGCACGCCGTCGGGATGCACGACCTCGTCTGGCTCTGGCTCGGGTTGCTCACAGTTCTCCTCCTCCCGTTCACCCTGCTCGTCTCGGACCTGCTCTTCGTTGCGTTCTACCTGGGCGTCTTCGCCATCTTCGCCTCGGGCCGCTTCTGGCAGAACCTCAGGGGGGTCCCGTTCCTCATGGTCAGCCTGTGCTGGTTCGGCCTGGCCTCCTCCCTCGCCCTGAGCGCCGTGCTGCAGGATCAGCCCGTGGCGCAGCTCGCGGTCGCCACGTTTTTCGCCCTCGCGGCGGGCATCGTCAGCGCGAGCCAGCTCTCGAAAATCACCATCGCGTTCCGATAGAGCGTGCTACAACCCTCGTACTCCACCGAGGCGCGTATTAAACAGGGGCATCCCACCTGCTGTCCAACAAGGAAATACCACCGGAGAGACATGCGCAATCACACGGAGTCCATCTGGGTGGACGTGGGCACGCCGTCCAAGAATGTCTGGGGCATCCCCTCCCTCTGCCCGCTGCCCCCGCTCACCCCGAATCTCGACGGGCCGTTCGACGGCGGGGACGCCACGGACCACAATGCATCATCGCTCCCGTCCTCCCCCGTCATCGTGCCCCGCGAGAGCAGGCCTATCCTCTCCGCCGATTGCAACGCGAGACACAAGACCGAGCTGCACCGCGTCCTCAACTGCATCCAGTGCAGCAACGACTTCGGGATCTACCTCTGCGAGGAGCTGCGCGATCCCAGGCGCAACTACATCGACGACTACTGGCGAGACATCGCGGACCAGGCCCTGGGCGTGGACGACCTGCACAGGCTCATCGGCCCTTCTTCCACGCCGCTCTCGGATGAGGCCCGCACTCGGATGCATCAGCTCTCGCGCCTTCTGGAGCGCCTCTCAAAACGCATCGATCGGGTGGTGCTGGAGGCTTCTTAAGCCCTCTGCCCGCCGTTTATAAAAAAAATACTTGGCTCCAAACGCCACACGCGGACGGTGCATGGACCTTCTGCAGGAGGCCCTCGACGACCTGTTCACGATCATCTACGAGTACCCGCTCTGGCTCCAGCTCCTGATCCTCCTCTACGTCGGCGAGTTTTTCGACCACGCGACCCAGAATAAAAACCTTGCCCTCCCCTTCCCGGCGCCTCTGATCCCAGATTGCCCGTGGTGACCATCCCTGGCAACGACATGCTCCACATCGTCCTGTTCATGCGCAACCTCCTCTACTTTCACCCGCTCTTCATCCAAATCAGGCTCCTTTACAAGCTGCTTGCCGTGATGCTCTGGATCTTCCTGGGCGCCCCGCCAGCCGTGCGCGCCTTCCGCCCGTCGACAGGAATCCCCGCGGGCGTCAGGGGGGTGGCTGGCAAATTCTCAGCCCCGCCCTTCACGGTCACGAGCAGCTTCCGCTTCCCGACCGTCCCGTTACGCGACGCGGTGCAGTACATCCACACTCCGGAGCACCTCGAGACCAGCCTACCTCTCCAGCCCTTGGCGGCGACGCAGGACTACTTCAGGATCCGCCGGGTCTCCCAGCCCATACGCTACGGCGAGTACGTCACCGTCTCCCTGGACTGCCTGATCCGCTCCGTGCCCCACACCCTCGTCATGCTCTCCCGGCCGGACCAGAACCACACCTGCACCTACATGTGCTTCCACGACGGCTTCAGGCTGGGCGAGATCCACCTCAGCGTCAGGCAGAACAATAAGTTCCCGTCCTCCCAGGGGCACATCCTCTCCATGCAGACCACCTACTTCTCCAAGAGCAGGCGCCTGATCGACAGCTATCTCCAGCCCACGGTCGGCTTCATCACCCATTTCGAGAACGCCACCCACGTCGGCCAGAAGGACGCCCTCAAGCCCCACGCCAACCTCCAATGGTACCGGCGCATGATCCTGGGCCTCCCAGGCACCCCCGACAGGTGGCTTTAGCCATCTCGCTGTACAATAAAACCCTTACGCATCGCCTGTGCCCCCATCGCCCCATCACATGCCACGCTGCTGTAGCCCCAAGTTCAGCCTGAAAGATTTCGTGGAGAAGCTAGTGATTCCTACTGAAATAATTGACGGTGGTATAACAGAAACATATATGTGGGTATGTATGCAAGTTGGAGATGTACTTTTTAAGAACAAGAGGATGCTTACGCGCAACACTCGCTTGGAAATTCGAAACGGCTTGCTGCATAATCCCCATGGAAATAGTAGATTACGCCAATATGTTATTAGGATCGTGGGCTTCCCAGGCACCCCCGACAGGTGGCTTTAGCCATCTCGCTGTACAATAAAACCCTTACGCATCGCCTGTGCCCCCTCGCCCCATCACATGCCACGCTGCTGTGAGCGAATCAAAGACGAATTCGAGCCGTCCTACGCGAGCATCCTGGCCTACGGCGCGGATCCGGACGCGCTTCGTGTGGCCGTCTTGGATCTGGAGGATAACTCCCGCATCACCTCCTGCTTCACCGCGTGGTGCTCCCGCTGCTCCAACGCCTACCTCCTGACCACGGACATCGAGAGCTTCCCCACGCCGTCCGCGCATCACACCCACCAGCTCAGACTCCTCTCCGTCCTGCGGGAGTCGGGCGCGTTTTTTTGAGATTTATCATCGTCATTACACTTTTATTGCTCAGGCCTTCTCTGCCACATGCCTTCTTAAAACCTCCTCTAGCAGGGGCCTGTCCCCTTCCATGTACGTGTTGACCATGGTAGCCCTGCCTCCGCATAGCTGCTCGTGTTTCGAGGGCGCACGGCCATTTCTTTCCACGTACAGTTTTTTGAGTTCCTGGCCAACCGAAATCAGCTCATTCGTCGGGATCTTGAGCCCCAGCTGATCCGCTACCATGCTCAGGCTGATGGGCTTGCCGTTTGTAAGCAGGCCTTGTCCTCCTGCTCCTCCTGCAGTTCCAAGAATAGCAGGGGATGATGCAGCCCCTTGCAAGATGGCCATGTTGAGGAAACTGTCCTTGAGGATCAGGCGTGCTCTCTCGTCCATAACCTTGTCTTCGCATAGGTCCCTGTAGCTGCTGGTGACCTTTGCTAGGTGCTCGCGCTCCGTGGTTGTGTTTGCCAGCTGTGCAGCCCGATTGGCAATCCTCTGCGCCTCGACCTCAACCTCCATCTTTGCCATCTCCAGCTCCATCCTGCGCTTCTTGCATGGCAGGCTCAGGGCATCCTCTTCCACAGCCACGGGAACAGCCTCAGCCACCAAGCTGGCCCGTGCCATCTGCTGCACCGGGCCTGCACTGTGGGCGTTGGCCTCCACCTCTTCGAGCAGGGAGCCGTCTCCTGCGTAATATCTCTGGAGGATTGAGACCATGGCTGAGCGGTATTTCTTGGCGTTTTCGCCTCCAATCCACATGACAAGCTTGAGAGCACCCTTAAAGGTTATGACAGGCTGTTCAGTCTGCCCTTGTCCAGGAAATTTGAAGTTACGAAGTTCGTTCGCTACTTCTTCCTTTCTTGCATCTGAAAGAATTTCCCAGGTTTTGTTGGCTGTTTTGGCAGAGCGTCCTCCAACATGCATGATTACATCCCGAACAGATAGGTATTGCACGTTTTCAATCACAGCCAGTCGAGCAGACGCCCCAGCAACAATCTCGTCAAAGGGGATAGTGGCCATGGAGGACAGGTATGGTAGGGGCTTTCTGAAGTGTGCCAGCGGCGGAACAAATCTTTTTATTTTGGTTTATAGCTGGCACAAGTCTAAAGCCTTGTAACGTGACCACATGCTGTAACTATCTAGCCAAAAGCCCTCCCGCCACATACGCGACCCCGAAAATGGCGATCAGGATCTCGCGCGACCCGTCGAATGCTAGCTCAATGCACAGGGAAAGGTACAGGGAATCCATGACGAGGGTGGCATTGCAGCGTGAATTCTCGTTCTCATGCCAGTCAGTCAGGAGGAGCTTGGTCCTGTATCGAAAAAAATCATCACTTGGTTTTGAAAAAAAATCCCGGTCTAATACGCTCTAGTTTTTTTTGTCCATCCTGGACCACCTGTCCACTCCAAAAGTCTTCAAGAAAAAATTTACCCAAAATAGAACATCCCAAAATAGAACAAATATTTCTGGAGTTTGGAGTGGAGGGGGGGGGTCAGGAATTCCAGAAAAAAAAATGGCGCGTACTCACCACCCCCGACAGGCAAGCATTCCTAGAAGAACGATATTGTACGGGGTCTCCGCCGAGCTGTAAAAATGCATAGCCACCAGCTGCAAAGTGGCTACCAGAATGTTATAGACTGGTTTTTCGTAGGAATTTCTGGCTCTTTCCTCCTCCTCCTGCTGCTGTTCTCGCTCCTCCTCATGCATGAGGATGATCTCATTCCTCCGCTCCTGGGCTGCATCCGGATCCAGCAAAATCAACAAGTTTTCCTCCTCCTGCTCCTCCTCATCTTGCTGCTCCTGCTCAGACCTTCTTTTTTCCGAGCCATTTCTTTTTTTCCACGGCCTCCCCCCCGGCCCCCACCTGTTCCACGCGTGCACGGCGAGGTAGATCAGGACGTAGCCCGCGGTGGTCCAAAAAAAAAGCTGGTCGGCGCTGGTGACAAAAGCAGAGTCGCCGTCGATCAGGACCAGCGTGAGCAGGGCCAGGGAGCTCAGGAGCGCGGGCCACTGCTCCTTGGTCGTCACCCCTCCCGGTGATTTCTCCCAGAGGTCCTGGACATTGTACGAGAGATTGCGCACGAGGATGATGGCGAGGACGACCATGGTCCAGTACTTCCACACGGGCGTGCTGGCGTGGCGATGCGCTATCCGGGAATCCGAGTAGAGCACGTCCAGCCCCTCGTCGAAGATGTCGCAGGCCGAGATGTCGTACACGCCCAGAGGGGTCAGGACCTTCCCCCCTGAGTTTGAGCAGCCCAGGTCCGCCCACCCGTCCACCTGCACCGCCGCCCGTCTCTCCGGGATGCGCGGGGGCGTGTACGGGAATACCAGGCCGACGTCCGAGCTGCACAGGGCCCACGCGCTGACGTTGCACGGGGTGGAGTGCCAGCCTGCGCTAGCCCCGGACGAGGAAAAGTTTCGCACTCGGGCGGTGGGTGGGTACAGTATCACGCCTCGAAAGTTGATCCGGACAGCGCCTGCGCTCGCCAGGGCAAACGCCGGGCCGCCTTCCCACCAGGTCAGGGGGGTCGGCGCTGCGTTTTGCTCGCCCGTCGCCAGGTTGGGCCGCGTGCTCTGCGAGTCCTGCAGGCTGTACAGCGCTGCATGGCACGTGGCGGGGCCGAGGATGGCGGTTATGGCGAGACATGCTAGCGTGCCGGGATTCATTATGGACGCGTGCGTCTTGTGGGTCCGTTCGTCCGCGTAAATTATATAGGAGCGATGCCCTATCCGCTAGCGGTTGTGCCAGCACGAAGCCCCGCACGGCCATGCTTCGCGAGTTCATGATCCCCTTGGTCACCCTGTGCTGCATGGTCATCGCTGGAATCGCCAGTCTGGACAAGCTCTGCCTCTTTCACCAGACCTACCAGTCCGTCTCTGCTAGGCTCGAGAGCGAGCGCTGGCTGCTGGATCAATGCTCGGACCCGCTGTTTTTCTCCAAGATGCACACGCATTCCGACCTGTGTTTCCAGGTCGGCCCCGCCCCGCCCCTGCCCGGCTGTTACTAACCCCTTCTTCTTCTTCTTCTCCTACTTGCAGGTCGAGAACAACGCACGGGTGGGGGCGTTCATGCTGACACTGCGAGAGCTGACCCAGTCGTTCCTGATGCAGCCGTCGATGCTCACGCCGCTCCTTGCGTCCCTCCACCACGGGGTGTTCTCCTGGCCTGTCCTGGGTGTCCTCGTGGCGCTCCTGCTCCTCGCGCCATCCTGGCTTGTCAGTTCCGGGTCTTCGCGTGGGCTGATCTTGCCTTCCCAGACATCCTCGGGGCACGAGCTCCTCCTTGCCCAGTCCTTGCAAGGGGGCTCGTCGCCCGGTATCATCTTCCAGCACGCCGGCAGCAGGCGGTGGCCGGAATGCTCCGATGGACACTTCAAATCAGCCTGATTTTCCCGTGTATTTCGCATATTTAAGCTTGAGTGTCCAATCCCTTAATCCTTCGTGATCTTTTCAAGTCACTAGAGAAAGAAAGCAATGTCGTCGTTCAGATCTTCGAGTATGAGAAACCGTGTTGCCGGAACAGTTCCTGCTTCGAAACCCAAGGGCTCAGGTGGTGCTTCTTCTTCTTTGCACTATTCTGCTGGCGGTAAGGATCGGCCTGAATATTTCCCAGACCTTGGACTTACGTCTGGCTATCCCCCCCCTATCTTTCGGATGGGTACTTCCGGTCATGACTCGCTTCATTCGTCAGTGCGTGAGGGTGCTAGGAGCTCGGCGGGAGGCGGTGCAGGAGCGCTTGCCCTTGCATGTGGGTCTGCCAGTTCCATTCATTCTTCTGTTGGTTCATCTGGAACTATGTTTTCTGAAGGTGATCCAGGGGACTTCCAACAGGTTTTTACGCCTCTCCCCGGCCCGCCTGCTGCTGCGAGACATATTCCTGCCGACTTTGCTGGTAGTATTCCTATTGGACGTGCAGATCGAGTTGATTCTCCACCGATGATCTTCCAATCAGCTCCTGCCAAGGTCGCAACAGCTCATGCACCCGTTGCAGCCCCGGTCAAGCCTGTTCCTGAAAAGGCAGCCTCCTTGCCGGGTCCTGAACTCATGGGGGCAAAGGTTGGGATGCTCGCTGCTGGTGTTTCTGTAGCAGGATCGGTTGAAGAAGCTGCTTCTAGCCTTTCCAAGCTGCATCTCAGTACTATTTCTGTTCCCAAAGAGGTGCCACCGCTAATTGTACCAGAGCTCTCGACTCAAATTGAAGACAAAACCGGGGTACGTCAGCTGCACAGCACTGTCGCGCCTGACCGGGGTGTAGTACTAACCAAGCCTGCCCTTGCTGAATTTGCTTTCGGCTTGCAAACCTTCACAGATGAACGCGAAACCAAGATTTTGGCTCTGGAGCAACGGGTGAACACTTTGACAGAGAATAACCAACAATTGGCTGATGGTCTTCTCGAACATGTTCAGGCGAATAAGATGTTGACGGAGATGCTGGTGACTCATGTTGAGACTGTAAAAACCATGACTAAAATGATGGAAGTTTTGGATAATACTGTTACTCAGCTATCGAGTCAGGTCCAATCTTTGATGGCCCAGAAATCTTCTTGTGAAGGCAATGCAGTTATCATTGAGGGCAAGCCCGTGTACATTCAGCAACATACCAGCGATGATGTTGTCCGTATCATGAGATCGGGATTGAAGACTGATACGATGTTTGAGGTCGATGCGAAAACACTCTTTGCCAAGCTTGCTCAAGTGGAAACTGAACTTGCTGAGGAGGCTAAACGTGCTGAGGAGGCTAAACGTGCTGAGGAGGCTAAATGTGCTGAGGAAACTGGACGTGCCAAAGAGTGCGTTGATCTCGTCGTTGGCTGTGTCAGCGGGGGTCTCAAACCCTCTGTAGTTGTTGCACCCAGTGGCGGAACAGTGATTGGTATGGAAACGGCCCTGTCGGCGCCTGCTCCTGAGGCCCGGCCTGTTTTTCACTTTGATGATGTGGATTGGGATGCAGTCTTGCGGGGACACTTCAACCCTGCGGCAGTGAGAGCTTATCTGGAAATGAAGAAAGGCGCAGGGGAACTGTCTGATTTCTGCAAAATTATGTTGGAATCCCCTCTCCTGATTGCGATGTTGCCTGACATCTACCGAGATTTTACGTATGAGGCACGCAAACTTATGTCGGGTTTTGATATGAGCAATTGGAATATGGTCACATTTCTTCACCAGATCCTTGTAAAACGGCCGGAATATGACCGTTCTTTGTTCATGCGGTTCAGACATTCCCCTGCTCGTTGTAGGTTTTCTATCGCTTGCATTCCTCCAGGACCTCCTTCTGAAAATGAGGACTCTTTTAAGGGAACTGATTTCGAGTATGAAAAGGCTCCCGAGCAGTATCTCATGATGTTTGGCATGGTCTACTTGAATTGGGGCACCCATATCTCCAATCGTGTTCTAGATATTGTGGAAGACCATGTGGCCCGTGCCTAAGAAAGACAGCAATCTCTGTCTGGTCGTTGGTTTGATCATGCTCTGGGGGGGTCATGCATCAGTCTGGTGTAGTTATTTGAAGACATGCTGGTTCTTATGGAACACCCGTCCCCTTCGATTTCCCTCCTGCTTCCACCCCTGTGTGTTATTTTCACTCGGGGTGTTGACTTAATGCAGAGTAGTAAATCGTTTTCAAAATCCCCTGTGTCTGCAGTGTATTTAAGCGTTTGTTTCCGTATGCGTACCTGAAGACCGTGTTTATTTCCCGTCTCTTTCGCCGTTATGCAACCCGCTGTGACCACCCTGAACCCCTTCATCACGGGTCCTGCCAGGATCCACTTGGATCGCATCACCGCAGACCCCAACAACGTCTACTCCCATCCTTTCCAGACGCTCAAAAAGTTTCTGGAAGGCGGGATCGTGTTTTCCGAGGCCGATCAGAAGGCCCTCACTGATGGCCTCACCACGCCCAACTACGACCTTGTCGTGAAGATCACGAGGAAGAAGGAGCAGTGCCTGTTTGTCGAGAAGGTTTTCTTCTACACCTTCAACACCCTTGCCCTGCTCGTGGTGTGGGGGGTCAGCATGGTGTGGGGGGTCGCCGGCCTTCTCCCCTTCATCCCCCTCGTGTTTACGGCCATCGGGAAGTTCTTTGGCACGGGCATGGTGGGGGGGCTCTTGTATTTCACCACGGGGTTGACCGTGACGTGCACCCTCTACCGCTACGTTTTCAAGCAGGCCTATCAGGTTCTGGCGGCTGCCCTCTTTGCTGTGGCGCGGCCTATCCTTGACAACGTCCTGTACTGCGTGAACGACGTCTACGCGTTTTTCTCCGGCCTTGCTGGGCGTGCCTGGGGCTGGGCCAAGTCGGTGCTGGCTGCTCAGGGCCTCCCCACTTCAGCCGAGCAGGAGTGCATGCTCCCGATCTGCAACCTGACCAAGTCCATCAAGCATTTTGGAGGCATCATCACCGTCCAGAAGCTCGGGGCCCTGCTCGTGACGGTCCTGCTTGCCCTGAACGCCACCCACGAGTTCGTGGACACGCAGGGCGTCCGTCTGGCGATCGTCTCCCGCAAGGATTTCCCCGACCTTCCCACGGTCAGCGAGCAGCAGTTCCGCATCGCTCGCCAGCCGCAGGAGGATGGGGCGCGGATCAAGATGGACATCCCCAAGTCCCCGTTCCAGGAGAAGGCCGAGTTCAAGGCCGAGCAGGAGAAGCGGAAGCCTGACGAGAGCAGCAACCAGGCCCCCGTCTGCAACACCTGGAAGGCCTTCTTCTACGGATGGGGCGTGTGGGGCGTCCAGACCGCAGGGGAGCATTTCACCGTCTACGCGTTCCGCACCATTGTGAACAAGATCTACACGTGGGCCTTCAATGGGCGCTGGGCCAATGCCCAGCCCGTTGCCAGGGCCGTCGCGAGTGCGTTGGCTGGGGTTGTCACGACCCAGGTCATGGATGAATCCACGACGGTCGTGGGCATCGCCGCCTGCTTCGTCACCACAGCGGTCTGGAACGGGCTCGGGTGGCTCATGAGCAGTGGGTTCGACCACATCTTGCGCGCGGCCGCCTCTGCTCAGCCTGCCGGCAACGTGATTGGCAGGCAGGCCCCCCCTTCGTCCGTTTCTGCCGCCCGTCATGGCAACGTCGCTGGAACCGGTGGCAACTAGACCCTGCGACTGCGGTCTGCCCTCTCGCAGGGCCTTTCAGGCGTATCGTCGCATGATGACTTCAAGTTGTAATACACGCCTTAACTCCACCCTCGGGCGGTGTGTGTTTGCGTTGTCCTGTTTTGGGCGCGGGTTGTCTCGTATAAAACCCGGCCGTGCCGCGAGTAGGGGTAGCTTTCGAAGCGGCGGTGCGAGCATGCGATCTGATCTTGTGTTCCAGGTGCCCCTCCTGAGCGCCCCTCGCGGTCGGAACGGCTTCCTGCGGGATGAAGGGCGGGAGCACGAAGAGGCCCTGCTGGCGGCGGGCAAGCGCGACTCGCGTCAGGGAAGCCCTGTTTTCACCGTGCTGTTCTCGCTTTTCGTCTCCGTTTTTCTTCTGGCCTCCAGTATGGATTCGCTCGTCAACAACTTCGACAATCGCATCTTCGTGACCACGACGGAATCGTTTTATCGCTTCTTTGCGCTCCGGGACATCTTTGCCGGCGCGCGCAACTACAGCCTGTCCGCCAACCCTCCCGCGCTGATCCACGGCGTCCTCGATCCGGCGCCCGACACCCTGCAGGAGTGGCAGGACCTGCGCAATCGCCGCCTGATCACCTCCAAGGATTACGACTCGGTGGTGCAGGCGCTGCCCGCGCTGGAGGAGACCAGGTTCCGCGAGAACGGGGGGAGCCTCCTCTGGAATCTCCTGCGCATCTCGTGGTGCAGTTACCCGAACGCTCTCCCGAACAGGACCGCGGTCACGCGCTCCCCTGGGTGCGAGTGCATAGGCAGGGCGTACCTGGGATTCATCCTCGAAACCATGGGGAACGTCACTTCCCTGCCGGCCTCGACCGTCGTCAACACCACGGCCGCGGCGCGAGACAAGTACGGCTCAGAGGTGGTGTCGTGCTTCGACAAGCGGCAGGTCTCGCGCACCCAGACTTGCGGGCTCGTCTGCTCGACGCATTTGGCGGGGCTGGTCCTGTACGCGAACATTGTGATGTTCCTCGCCCTCTGCGCGTACCTGGTCTTCTCGGAGCATTCGGTGGTCCTCAAGGGCTGCTCCAGCGTTTTCAGCCAGCTCCTTGTACTGAAGCTGTTTGTGGTGGTCTTGGCTGCTGGCCTGGCCTCGCCCTTCTATTGGCACGACGTGGAGGCCAACGTCTTGAACCTCGCGGGGATAGCCGTGAGCGTCGTCTACCTCACCCTGACGCTGCACGACGAGCTCAACTTTCCGGCCATGGACAAATCCAATCACTACGTCAGGCGCAGGCAAGCGCGCGGCCCGTCCCCGCCCCTGGCAGTGCAGCTCTGACCCGCGCGTCGTCCTTTGCCGGCAGATACATTGGCGTGTCCCGGAGGCCCCACCCGCTCACCGTGACCCTGTTGGTGCACCTCCAGCTCATCCTGCCCGCGTACGGGGCTCTGATCGCGGTCTCTGGGTATGCGCGCGACACGTGGGCGGTCTTCAGTTTCATGGGAACCCTCTGGCTCATCGGTCTCATCATGCAGGTGCCTGAAAGTTCATTATTGGTTCGGAGCCCTAACCCTTCCCCCACTGACAGCCGTATGTTTTTTTTCCCAGCGCTTTTTCTGGACCTACTGGTACAGCGCGCGGGACGACAGTCTGGTGAACCAAACCTCCCTGGTTGTCTGCTTCGTGGCGCTCTGCACCCTGCTGATCCTGCTCTTCACCGCATACTATTACGAGCAGAGCCTCTACGCCTCGGGCAGCATATGGCTCTTCTGCATTTTCGTAATTTATCTGGTGCTCATGATGGGCCTGCTGATAGGGGACAGGGTGCAGCTGGGGTACATGGAGGAGACGGAGTCTAGCTTCTATTTCACGGTCTACCAGCAGTGCATGCTGCTCCTGACCGTCATTCTCAACGTGATCTTCACCACGACCGCGCTCGTGGACACCACGCGAAACGCCGTGTGAAGCCAACGCGCCTACCCGCTAGGAGGTGATGCAGGGCCTGAAGGTGACGGGGCGCGTTATGAATCCCACGATGATCATGATAGGCAGGGGGAACTTGGCGGCGATGTTGAGGATGTCCAGCAGCCACGGGAGATTCCTGCTGCCCCATCCCGTGAGGTACACGGCCGTGGGCACGATCCCGAACAGGAGATAGGTCAGCAGCAGGTTCCAGATCATGAAGAGGGCCAGCAGGGGCATGTTCGAGTCCAGCAGGAAGCCTCGTGTCAGGTAGATCAGCCCGCTCACGGGGATCAGGAGGGCGATCCACGCGGCCTCGAGATTGTACCACAGCCCAGAGTCGCTGGCCCCCCACGGATCGGCCAGCATGATCCTGGCCAGCCATTGGGTCCAGCTGACCCCCCTCTTGGCCCTTTCCCTGTGGTTGCACAGGACTAGGAAGTTGTAGTGCAGCGGTATGCCGAAGAGATTGCACGCCAGGACGAGCCAGTACCCCGTGAGGAACAGCCTGCACAACCCATGTGTCAGTAAAGTGCTCCTCGACTCAGGGGCACGGGCGCGGTCACTGAGGGCTTACCACGCGGGGGCGTCGACGACGAGAAGGCAGACCACGGCCAGGAACAGCAGGGGGGCTGTGATGCAGTACTCCACATAGCGGAAAAACACCCCCCAGACCTGCTCCATCTCCTCCTCGTGGGCGGCTGTCGTCTCGGCTGTCTCGTGTGTCTTCCCCTGTAAGGACGGGGTGTGCTTGAGGGCCTTGACTGTTGGGGGGACCACCCTGCACACGGGCGCGTGTGTCAGTCCAAATCTGTAGTAGTAGTAGTAATAATAATGAATGGACCCACCAGAGCCTGCCGTTGATTTTGGCGAGCAGTAGACGGGAATCCCCCTGCGGATGTTTGGTTGCATTGCTGTGGTTGTTTTGCCCCGGCTCGCCCTTCTGGCTGGAGCAGAGCCTGGGTGGCCCCAGCGCCGCGAAGCACACCAGGGCCGAGGCGAGGAAGCACACGGTGACGGTCGCGAACATGGCGACGCAGAAGGCATTGGTCTGCACGAGGGACCACACGAAAAACACGGTGTACCCGGCGAACAGCCAGGCGTACCACACGGTGGCCAGGACCCCCTCCGGAGCCAGGGGCGCGACGTTCCGCAGGGCGAATCCCGCGGTCAGCCATTGGAACACCATGGTCAGAGCGAATGGATTCCAAGTGTGTGTAGCAAACTCGGCGTCCTCCGCCCAGCGGTAGGCCGAGAGAAAGAGCCGCACCTGGGAGCTGTTGAAGGGAAGCCCCACGTCCGCCGAGCGCGGGGCGCGGGGGACTCGTGCCTGCAGGGACATCTGGCCCACGTTGCACTGGAAGCAGATGACGAGCGCGGCGATGGCGCTCAGCCCGTGCAGGATCGGGAGCGTGATGTAGAACGCCTGTCTGCACGTGATTTTCGGGGGGGCGCGCCTGGGCTCCTGCTTGGTGTCTGGGTGATGGTGGCTTGCTGGATCGGGTGATAGCATGGGGCTTTACGCTCAGGGGAATCGTGCATCTTTATATAACCAACGAAATCGCAATCATCCGCGCGGGGATTTCTCCTCCTCGATGCTGAACAGGTGGGAGGTGTCCGTGCTCTCGCCGGACTGCGGCTGGTGGGGGTTGGGCAGGTGCTGCATCTCGATGTCGTTGTACTTGGCCGGGGAGTATTCCTTGAAGCGCATGAACTTCAGGTTGGTGTACGTGTTCACCGTGAGGTCGGCCATCATGCGTATGAGCACGAAATCTATCTGGGTCATGGCCAGGAACATGCCGAACACGCTCATGAGGTTGCAGTAGACGGACCAGAGCTGCGAGATCCCCAGGCACACAAACTTGGGGTACGGGATGTACTTGCTCTTGTGGTCCGTGATGGTGTTGAGCAGCCACGGCGAGATGGCGTCGGACATGAAGTCGTTCACCGACGTGTTGATCAGGGTGAAGATCGCGACCATGCCCCACTTGTACCACGTGTCCAGCACCGCCCCCATGAATTTCGCCGTGTTGGATGGCCCGAAGCTCATGAAGGACGTGTCGAGGAGCCCGATGTCCTTGAAGAGGATCATGACGATCGTGAGCCATATCATGAGGACGCTCACCGCCATGCGCTTGTCGTCGAATACCCTGTCCATGAATCGCATCACGACCCCGCAGCACATCCTGTTAGGATGCCCCCGCGGCTTGCAACTAATATACCCGTTCCAGAAACTACCTCGCGAACCGCCATGGAGGCACGATGCCGCCGTTCTGCACGCGCGGGGCCTGCCCGTTCAGCGCGGCCTCGTCGTCAAAGTACCGGTGGACCTGCGGGATCTGGCCCAGGATGGTGTGCCAGTCGATCGTGAGGGGGTGGAACCAGAACTGGCCCAGGTCCTTCATTCCGCTGAAGAACAGGGTCAGCGTCTGGATCTTGGCGGCCAGCGCGTTCCCCATGCGGTTGTAGCTCCACGCTCGGGCGGCGGAGATCTGGGTCATCTGCTTGTAACTGGCGTTCCGGCCCCCGCGCGACTGCTCCAGGCTGGTCGAGTAGTAGTGCAGGCACGACGCAAAGTCGGTGGCGAACTCCTCGTGGCGCATGAGCACGCGGGCCAGCTCGGCCCTGCCCAGGCGGCGGTCCCTGGGGAAGTATTGCTCGAGGTGCGGGTAGAACTCGCCTGTCAGGGTCTCGGCCGGCGCAGTCACGGCGGGGGTGAGCGCCTTGTAGTGCTTCTGGGCCCACGCCTTGCAGAAAACCTTGTGCTTGTGCAGGGCCTCCTCCGACACGTCCCCCACCGAGGGCGTGTTGCCCGGCTCCAGCCTGGTGTAGAATCGGTCCAGGTACTTGTGCATGAACTGCTCCATCACCCCCTTCCTGTCGCTCGCGTCGTACTCCGGGTCGAGGCAGTCCCACACCACGCTGCTGGCGACGTTGCCCAGCCCTTCCATGCGCCGCGCAAAGGCCAGGTCCAGCGCCTCGCCCCTTTCCAGCGCGTTCTGCAGGGTCTTTATGCCGATCTCGTAGTAGGCAGGGCGCTCGCGTGGGCCGTCCCTGATTCGCCTGGCGCAGACGTAGTGCTCGTCCTCGATGCAATAGCGATTCGACGGGGTCGGCTTTGGGTCGCCCTGCACCGTCCCTGGGGCCCCTTCACGCACTGGGTGGAGAGGATGCAGCGGGGCATCGTGCTTGTACGGGCGCGCAAATTTTCGCCCGTGCACGTCCATCGCCTCGTACGACACCAGATAGTGGCCCCACAGCCCCTCGCGCAACGCCAGGTTCGGGACCTCCCGGACGACGTAGAACCACACGCCGTTCAGCTGGAAGCGCGTAGACGGGGCCCGTGGTGTCGGGATGTTGGCCGGCGCGTGGGGAGGGATGGGTTGCCCTGTGGCCACCGCCTGCCTCACCTGCCTGATCCTGTGCAGCTCCGCGTCGCTCTCGTGCCTGCGCTGCTCCGCCAGCGTCTCCTCGTCCGGCCCGGGGTTCAGGACGGCGTCCCAGTCCGTGCCGGTGGCGCCCCGGTGCGCTGCCGGGACGGGGAATGAGCCTTGCATGATTGTGTTGCGCACCGCCCGCCCGACGTTTTTAATACGGGGGTTGGCGGAGGGGGTTTTGCACCGGGGCAGTATTTCATCTCTGCCGACCCGCGCAGCTCCAGGGTTTGAGCAATCCACGGCTTCAATGATCGAGGGGATCAAGGAGCTCATCCTCCTTCTGGTCAACGCAGAGCGCCTCGGGGGGAGGGTGCAGGCCATGGACGCGAGCACCCTCGTGCTGTACGACTGCATGTCCTGGGACTGTTTTTGCACCGACACCGTGGTCGCCCGCTATCCCGAGGTCAGAATCAGCGTGCGAGCCTCCCGGCAGAGCCTCTCTGGCTTCACCGTGACGTTTCACGTGGGGCGGTGCGCGAGGAAGGAGGCTGCCTGGTACCTCATCATCGGCCTGTTCCTGGGATGCTGTGGGTTTCTATTGCTCAGGTCTCCTTGGTGGAACAGCGCGATCACACGTATATAAGCACGCGGGGATGCGCGCCCGCATCGGCTAGTAGTACAGGCAGACGCATGACGGATTACCTTCTCCCGTTTCAGCCCAGCTTGGCCCAGGCTACCAACACCCGCCTCGATTCGGCATGCAAGCATATCCAGCAATGCCGGGTCTCCACCGACGACATGCTGCGCTTCGTTCGCGAGGACACGGAAGAACTCCAGCGCAACAAGTATCGGTACTGCGTCCACAAGGATGAGCTGGTGGTTGGCGTCGGGCGGCCCTGGTGCGTTCGCGCGGCCGTGTGTCGCGCCCTCCCCTGTTCTTAGCGTTTTGCTGTGACCCCCGCCCTGTTTTTTTTCAGGGACCCAAAGACCGTGATCAAGCGCACGGCCAATTCCGCATACCCCAAGGTCATCAGCAACCTGGGCGCGCTCATGGACACGGCAGACGGCAGGGTGGCAGTGAACATGATCCGCTTCATGAACCACTACGCGCGGAGCGTGCAGGAGCGATTGTACATCATTCAGTTTTTCAAGGATAACAGCTACATAGAGCCCAGACGCTTCGTGTACGACCGGGATACCGATAGTTATGAAGCAGAGGAAGTGAAAGGGGCAGAGGCATTCAAGGAGTGGCCAGATGGCAGGGGCATCAACACCGCGCCCTTCATGAGTATGATGAACGACTACTTTGCCGTCGGTTTTGCCAACACCATCGGGTACGCCCACGCGAATACGGGGGATACCATGACGTCCGTCATGATTGGGGGGCTCAGGACGGTCATGAACGGTGATTTCGAGATCTTTCCTGGGGATCTGGTTCAATTCTACTGGTATGCCGCCCCTCTTTGTCGCGCGCCGCCCGCCCCCTCTCGCTTACAGTGCCTGTTTCCCCGCAGGTCCTTCGAAAAGGATGATTTCCTTCCCAATGGGCGACGCAAGCCGTACATCAACATCTGGGACGGTAACACCCCGTGCAACGTGGACCCCTCCGTGACGTTTGATGCTGCGACGGGGGTTAGGGGCAAAAAGCGAGATGCTGACGGGCGGGAGGTCTGGCCCCTGCGCCCTGATGCCGCAACCCGTGGGGCGCATTACAACCTGTCTTACGGGCAGAAGCCGGACAAGCAGAAGATTGTCGCCAAGATCAAGCCGTACTTTCGCGATGAGCAGAACCCTCGGCTCATGGACTGGTTCCGCGTGTTCGGCGTGGCGATTGCCAGCGCCAGGCCCAACGAAATGTGCGACATCAAGATCTCCAGGCAGAGCATGTGATTTGGGCAAGCTCAGCGCAGGCACGCCAGTATGTCCTGCTTCGACATGCCAAACATGCGATAGAGCGTGTTGTGGGGGATGAGCTCGGCGTGCGCCCTGCGAAACCCCACCTCGTGCCACATCATGAGAGTAAAGCTGAATAGGCCCATGGTCTCAGGGGTCAGGCCCAGTTCCTGCAGCTCGTCGTAGGCCACCCCCACGCGCGTCATCGTGTCGTGCGTCCAGCGCATGGCGATCAGATCCGCCAGGTCCGCCTTGAAATCCTTGATCGGGTGCGCGTCCCACGCACGCATCCGCGGGCAGTCGTGCAGCGTGGCCTTCTTGGTCTTGACCCACGCCTGCAGGTCCGGCTGCAGGACGTACAGGTTCTGCTCCGTGATGTTGTACGAGAGCAGCTTGGAGAACGTCAGGGCCTCGTTCGCCAGCACGTCGCCCCAGGTCAGGGATTCGCGCGCGCGCCACATTCCGTGGATGGTGACCGCTTGCCCGGGAGTCAGGCTGATCCGCATGAACGATTTGGTCCGGTGCGGGTGGCAGGGATTCAGCGCTATATACGTTGCGAGCGCTGCCCCCGTTACTAGCGGTTTCGGTGGGAGGGGTCCGAGTTGGATGCCGTCAGTACCGCGACCGCCCCAGCATCCGCTCCAGCACGTCCACGTACCGCGCGCTGAGCCGTTGCAGCGAGTCCTCCAGCTCGAGGGCGTACTTGCCCAGCTTGATCCGCAGCTTCAGCTGCTCGGCCAGGTCCAGATGCGTCTTGGTGTGCATCGTGGTCGCCGCGTGGTGCGGGCCCTGGATGTGGTACACCGGCTGCGCGTTTCCCATGTGTTCGTCCCGCTTGTTCCGCGTCTCGAGCAGCTGTTGGTCCACCCGGTCCCTGTGATGCCGGGCGGTCATAAGGTCCAGCACCTCCTTGATCTTCGCCTCCACCTCGCGCAGCTCCTCCTCGTCCAGTTCCTCCTGGGTTTTCGGCTGGGCTTTGCCCGATGAGGCCGAGCTCTTGGATGTGGGCATCCCTTGTTCGCGCGCTCAGGAAGGGGTGGGTACGCCTGAAAATATTCCAGCAGTGTTTAGAGCCCTTTTCTCGGCGCTGGGTGACGCTCCGGCTCTGGCGGGTGCGCCCTCGCCGTGTCGTTGACCCACTGCTTGATCTGCACCGCCACTAGCAGGACCAGCACTACCTTGAGCGCGAGCGATGTCAGCGGCTGGGGGGTTTCCAGTGCTACCCGCCCGCTCTCAGGGTCGATCACGAGGCTGCAGGGGCGATTCCAGTCGGCCATCGATGCGGCGCTCGTGTAGTTTCCCAGCATGGCTAGCAGAAGGATCCGCAGCAGGTCTGTGTCCGGCCTGTCGCGTAGAGCGCTCACGTTCAGCTCGGAGGCCGGGTCCGCGCCCATCACCCGCTTCACCTGCTTCTCCAGCTCCACCAGGGCCTGAACCCTGATCCCCGATCCGCTCCCTTCTACAAAACGCGCGCCCCCCTGCAGTCGCAGGACCTGGTTCGCCACTGTCGAAAAGTAGGCTGGCGTCGCGCGGGTCTCGTGGCACGCGAGCGCGAATGCAGCGAGCGCGCACATGACTCGCGGAAAAATTGGCGTCTCTAGCATCTCTTATTCAACACGTCCAAGAGGACAAATTAAATAGGGGAGCCAGATCTCGGCCTGTGGTAAAGCGTGTTTAACCCCCGGAGATCGGGGGTGGGCCCTGAGCGGTGCGTGGAAGCTGCTCCCTCTAGGCGTCGAGCATCTCGATGAACTTCTTGAGGTGCAGGCAGGTGGGGTGGATGGAGTGGTGCTGCTTGGTGGCGTAGACCTCGTGTCCCAACTGGGTTAAGAAGAACAGGAGCTTCTTGGACGGGTCGTCGCGCTTCGGGTGGCTCTTGAAATGCGTGTAGTGAAAGTTAGCAAAGCACGGCAGTTGCATGATCTTCATCACGTCCTCAATGGTGCCAAGGTTGTGGTCAGGACTGAAGATAGTGATCTTGGGGCTGAGCCTGACAGTGGTTCTGGGCGCGCTCAGGTGCTGTCTGAGCTTCAGGGTGATTATATCCGAGTAGTCATCCGGAACCTGAACGCCTTGCCTTTCCATGAACCGCTTGAATTCATCAGCCAGCAGCGGAACCAGCTCGGCGATCTCCTCCTTCTTGAGCTTGCGCGTTCTGGCATTCTCGTCGGGATCCGTCGCGTCACAGACAGGGCGTGGATCGGCCAGCGCGGGTGCAGCCTCTTTGGCCTGGGCCTGCCCTTTCGGCCTCGGAGCTGCCTTGGCCGGCGCGGGTGCAGACTCTTTGGCCTGGGCCTGCTCTTTCGGCTTCGGAGCTGCCTTGGCCGGGGCGGGTGCAGCCTCTTTGGCCTGGGCCTGCTCTTTCGCCGTCGGAGCTGCCTTGGCCGGGGCGGGTGCAGCCTCTTTGGCCTGGGCCTGCTCTTTCGCCGTCGGAGCTGCCTTGGCCGGCGCGGGTGCACTCGCTGCCGCCGCTGCTGCTTTCCGCTTCTTGTTACCTGTATTGACAGATGCGGCGGGAGCGTCGTCGTCGTCGAGCACAATGATCATATCGGGGCGTGTTCTGGGTTTTTCTACAATCAGATTCTTCCCCTTCCAGCTGTTTTCCCTCATCATCGCGTCCAGGCCGGGCTTATCCGATCCTTTTGCAATCAGGTACAACGCTGCGTGCACAATTGTTTGAATGAGCGCACCGTAGTTGACCAAGTCTCTGTCTTGCGCAAACACTCCTTTAAGTTTTTCGTCTTTGAGAGCCACGCGCACGATGATGTTGGTTGCGTCCACATAGATCTTATCAGGGATCATCCGGAGAATCAACTTTTCTTGTTTCAACACGTCGTGTTCGGAGACCACGTCAAGGACGTAAGCCATGGGCCCCTGGAGCCTCTTGATAAGGTCGTTGCCGCTCCAATGATTGAACATGTCAGTGCTGATCCTGATCCCTTCTTTCTCTTCGTCGTATTCATCCAATTCCTCATGGTTTGCGATCAGATCAGTGAAGGCGCCTGCCACGATCCCCACCAGCAAATCAGTGGGGTTCTTTTCGGTCTTGTTCCTGGCCGCTTCGAGCTCGAGCATTTTGTCGACAAAAACCTTGTTGATTCTCGTCAGCAGAATGTTGATCGCTCTCTCAATCATGAGCTCCTGATCCTTCTGTTCCTTCTTCTTAATCGTGGCCAGCACATCCTGCCCGACAGTGGTCGATCCAGCACAGAGCTTGCGCCGGATCAAATCCTGATGCTTTCTCAGTATATGTTTTACCTTGGGGTCTCCGTGCTCCTCGAGGAAAAGGGTCTCCATGGCCTGTTGGATGATGTTATCGGACGACATGACAGACTCGTGAAGCTTTTCCAGGCTATCGTAGAGAGTTTCCATGCTGTCGGTCTCGTACATTGTCTTCGCAGATGGGGGGGGAGGCTTCTTGCTAGCGCAGCGAGTCATCGCCAACTGGATCTTGCTCATGATGCTGTCCGGCATTCCATCGAAGACTTCATTAAATTTAAGCCGAGTTTCCTCCTCAATCTCTCTCGAAGTCTTGTCCCCCTTCATCGCTGCGTCGTAGAGCATCCTTGCATTCTGGGCGGCTTCCTTCAAACTCTGCTTGCGGATATCAGTCATTTTACCCTCCGCCTTCAAAAACGAAATCCGGGAGGCCAGGTTCGTTTCGAGGTGCGAGTTGGGGAAATCGAAGAAAAATGTCGATACATCTTGCTCCGTTGCCCTGACCTCCATGAGTTCGAGCTGCTTCACCTTCTCGTCGTCGATGACGTTCAGGAGTCTCAAGATCGAGGCTCGGGTGTTCCGTTTCTCCCTGTCTTCTTTCGTCGACCCGTTTGCAATGTACGAGGTCTCGAAGTCGCGCACTGAGACATCTGACGTGTCTGTAATGGAAGCCACGTTGCGCATTTCCTCAAACTCCTCGTCAAAACTCTTTTGCGTGGACGCAGCCTTCTTGACGATCTGCTTCATCCTCTCCGGGTCCTTTAAGGGCGCCATGAACGCGGTGGCCTCTTCCGGGGACACAGCCTTGGCTAACATGAGTTGCCCCACGCTTGTCTCCAGGATGTGGGCCAGCGCTCTGGAATCCACTTCGTTGTCGGGACGGCCTCGGGGTCTCTGCTGCCGCCCGTCACAGACCTCCTCCCTGAGTTTGTTGGCAAGGGGTGCTATGAACGTTGACGCGAGAAGAAACCTGCTCGTGAATTTCTTCGGATACACGTGCTCGCAGAAGGAGCCGAAGGAGATGGACTGCTTGCCTAGCGCATTTCGCTCTTCATGGTCCCTGACCACGCGAAAGCTCTGGTGCGGGCAGATGAAAAGCAGGGCTTCCTGGCCGAAAAGAGCCTCGAGCAACCCCTTGGTCGGGTCTGCCTGTAGAGGCGCCTGCCTTTTCTTCTGGGGCGCAGGGTGTTCGTCCTCCTGGACCGCCGCCTGTTTGCGCTTACAGAGCTTCAGCCGTCTATCGCCGGGCTTCTTGCGGGCGGCCTTCCTGTCGCTGCTGCTATCCTGGCTGTCGCTTACCGGCGTTCCTGCTTGTGGGCTCGAAAAGTCGTTGTCGTTGGAGAGGTCTCCATCGTCGCGGTTCCGCTTGCCCAGCGTTAATTTCATTGATACGTTTGGATCAATATACTGAACTTCATCATCGGGGGCGTTGACCGTGTGAGGATTCCAATTATCGCGGATCACCTCATCCGGGTCAACTGGATCCTCGTTGGGCACCTGATATTTACCCTTTTGCTTCGTGGGTTCTGGAATTTCTGCAGGTTCCTTGCTCTTGTCAACCAAATGCTCGTGGTTCCTGTACCAAATCAGCTCCTCTGTAATGTCGTCCTGTTTCATCTTTCCCTCTGAAACGCGCATGGAGAAGTAGGTCATAAGGTCGGTGTCGTTGTACTTTTCAGCCAGATCTCCTGAAAGTTTCAAATATCTCTTGTCCGTGATTTCTCCTGCATTTAACTTTGCCCTGAGGTACTTCAGAGTACTCCCTTTCTTGTAGTTACGAATGGCATCGTAAATGGTAGGGTCTTCATGGAAGCGATGTGGTTGTTTGCTCTCGCGTCTTGGGGTGATGATTCCCAGGTGTGTGTTCTTTACCATTTCCCGAATCTGATCCCCCTGTACCGATTCACCTTGTTTGATGCCAGTAGTTTGTGTGAGGGTTCTGTTACCAATCATAAACTTCCCCTCCTGCACAGGCTTTGCACTGGCCTGGGAAACCACACGAGCAGCCACTTCCATCCGTGGGGCAGCCGCGGGGGGCCTCAGCGCTGTCTTCTTCACCCTGCTCTTGGGCGTCTCGAACGGGTCGGGTTTATCCATTTCTGCGCGAATGGGCAAGAAAATTAGATGCGTGACCACCAAGCGTGGCTTAAATATTCGTGGCGCGAGGGGATTTTCGGTGTGTGTGTGAACCTTTACCCCTGTCAACCCCCGAAATAGCCGCGAATGACGCTTCAGATGTACGAAAGGCCACGCCTGTTCGCGAAAAGCCACGCCATCCCATGAAGAGGCGTGACCCTTCGCCCATTTTATGTGTGTCTGTCTGTCTAAACCACCCAGTGGTTACATCGCGCCCCCGACCATGCTCTTCTGCCCGGCGCCTGGCTCGGCCCCGTCGGGCTGCCCGACCGTGTACAGAATTGCGGTGCCCAGGGTTCCGACGCAGATGTAGAAGAGTCTGCAGTTGGCCACGGTGTCGATGGTGGCCTGCCGGTCGAAGGTGTGGCCGATCCCCAGGAAGTAGTCCAGGACCACGAGCAGCATCAGGGTGGTCCCCGAGTGCTGCCTGAGGTTGGTGAACTGGTACGCGGCCATCAGCACGCCGAGGCAGTACCCGACAATGTTCAGGTTCTCCTGGGTGAGATTCAGGATCTGGCTCTTGGGGGCGCAGGCGCGGTGCAGGAAGTAGGTCATGAAGCAGGTGGACGCTATCAGACCGAAGATATCCACGGGGTCCGCCACGACCAGCACGACAATCGCGTGCACCAGCAGGAGGTAGACCCAGAAGAGCAGGTCCCACATGGGGATCTGATCCAGGACCTCCTGCTGGAAGTCCTGCCCGGCTATCCCCGACTCGTACGTCCTGTACGTTATTGTGGAAAACACCGCGGCCAGCGTGGACGCCAGCAGAATGGGCATGCCGGTGTGCGCCCGTATCACAGCCTCGGGGGCGCCCTGCTCTGCCACGTCCTGACCGCTTGTGCTGTTGACCCGGATGTGCGCCAGAAACAGGCGAACCTCGACGCCGGGGAAGAAGAGTAGAACGCCCAAGGTCACGGCCACCTGCGCTAGGCCGATGCCGTACGCGGTCCCCCGCGAGACCTCCATGCTGCCCATACCGTGCCTGTCGCCCCTCGCACTGTATATACAAGGGGCGGGCGGATAGCATCAATTATCTCGCCGCCGTAGACCATGCTCCCTCGCATGCCCCCTACGCCGGCCGCGATCAAGAGAGAGAGAGAGGAGGGGACCCGCGCGCCGCCTGCGCCTGGCACCATCAAGACGGAGCGCGCGCCGCCTGGCACCATCAAGACGGAGCGCGAACCCGTGACGGTCGAGGTCAAGCGCGAGCCGGGTCGTGTCCGTCCGGCGCTTCCATCCTCGCCCCCACCCGCGCCCAAGATCATTCCGCCTTGGGCGGTGAAGCCGGAGCTCGTCGTCAAACGGGAGGCGGAGCCTGGCGGCCGGCCCGTCGAGATTGTCCGCATCGTCCCGGTTGTGCCCTCGAATGTCGCGCCGTGGTCCAGGCCCGAGGCTGTCCCCCCAGCTCCCTCCGAATCCAACAGGGCGGCGGGCGGGGCCAGTGTTGTCCTGCCCCCCGTGGCGCCCGCGGACCCCCCGTCTGATCATCCTGCGGCTGCCGAGGGCGATGAGGAGGAGGAGCAGTGGCTGAAGAGGCATTACGGAAACTACCATATCCATCACACGCGTGCCCTGCGCGAGATGCCCGGGAGTCGGCCCTTCCCCTCCAACGTGATGCTGCAGGCCAAGAACTACGCCGCGGTGGACCCGTCGCGCAAGGTGTACGGCCTCATCGACCGGGGGCGGGCCGACGCTGCGACGCGGCTCCTGATTATGCACGTCTGCAGTAAGCACAAGTCGTTCCCGGTCTTCCAGAATGTCCGGCCCGGGGAGCTGCTGCCGGCGGTGAGCAAGAGCAATCGCGGCGGCACGACCCTCCTCCGTGTGCGGTACATCACCCCCGCCCAGTACTACGCGCCCGGGGTCAAGGTGAGCAGCATGGCGGTGGGCGTGGACGAGGCAGACTGGCAGAGTTTGGTGGCAAAGGCTCATCGTATATAAGATGGGGCGGTGGCGGGCCAGCACTGATCCATCGCCCGAGTAATTTCGCCATGTCATCCAGCACTACTATCACGGGTACTTCGGGCAGCGGGTTGCCGTCGGCGCAGGACCTCTCCTCCATCCTCGCGCAGGTCAAGGGGCTTGAGGAGGAGAAGATCAGGCTGCTCCAGCTGCTGGAGACCGAGCGGGAGCGCCTGAAGGAGGTCCAGGCCAAGGCGGATCGGATGTCGGAGGGCAAGCGCAACGAGATGCGGCAGTCCCTGGAGACCGTCGTCACCAAGTGGCTCGAGGACGCCGTCAAGGACGAGAAGATCAGGGAGGAGTTCAAGGCCGGCATGAACAGGTTGGCGGAGGACGCCAAGGACGACGCCGGGGTGTGGCAGGTGGTCTGCTGTGCGTCTAACGTGCACGCGCAGCACTTGCAGGAGATGGAGCGCATGCGGGTGGAGAACGAGCAGCTCAAGACGAGGACGAGCGGGATCACGGGGGATTTCAGGGAGGAGTCGGCCCGCAAGCGCTCTCGCGACGAGGTCGAGGGTGGCGGGGGGAGCTCGGAGTCGGGCAACATCTGGCTGGAGTTCGAGAAGGAGATCAGCTCGGGCCGCACGTTCGGCACAGCCCTGTGATTGTGGCGAGTCGATACAGATCAGTTCCGGTCTCATTCTATTTCTCGTCACGGCATCGTATGGCACACTGAGTCTGTGATTGTGGCGAATAAACACAGGTCAGTTCCAGTCTCATTCCATTTCTCGTCACGGCATCGTATGCGCTCCAGGGGCCGCGGACAGCATGATCATGGGGGCCTGGCAGGGGTGAACCAGGTCCACCTCAATGACCCGCATGGCTGTTTTGCCGGCGGCGTCCCCTCCCCCCGCGGCGGGGACCTGGTTGTATCCCATGAGGTGCTTGGCGTAGTCCGAGTAAAACACCGCGGTCACGACCAGCACCACGATCAGGATGAAGAAGCCGCCCCCGATCATGACCCAGACCCACCAGCTGAGATGCGGGTCGTCCGAGCCGCTGGAGGTGTCCGTGGAATTTCCTGGCGCATCGGATTTCAGGCGTAAGTCCAACAAAAGCGTGCTGTTAGAGCCTAGAAAGGTGAGGTTTAGACCAGATTGGTTCGTGGTGGCATTGGGGGTGGAGGCGGGGGCATCTAGCACTTCTACCTCAACGGTCATACCTGCCTGAACCGTCGGGGTTATGTCCATGAGGAGGAGAAGGAGCAGGCACCATGCCAGCAGGACGGGGCGTGGGCTTGCTGCCGCTGGTGGTGATGCACGGACGGCTGTGTCTCGTGGCAGGCGCGTGTTGGTGGGCATGTTTTCTCAGGCGAGTGCGCGATGGCACGCAGGGGATTCCTGGTTTTATATAACACAGGCGACTGGCTTTTGATGGGATTCAAATTCACACACACACACACTGGCTCTATTATCACGAGTAACCGAGGCATGCTTCCTGCGTCGGGGCTGGAAGGGATTCAAATTCATTCGATCGTCTCAGATCAGCCGGTGTAGCGTGGGGGCCTGCCCGGCCGTCTTCTGCCCCTTCCCCGCGCGCACCGACGCCACGCCAGTGTAGTCCGGCCCGTGGTGCCCGCTCCCGTGGATCTCCTGCATGATGGTGCCGTTCTCCTTGATTTTCATGGACCCCTGGAACGCGAGGCTGTCCGTGTGCGTCTCCGCGTCGGCGCTGGACTGCCCCGCCGTCTTGCGCATCATGTGCATCTCGTGGAAGTGGGGCATCAGGGCCCTGTACTGGCTGTAGGACGTGGAGTACAGCGGGTTGTTGAAGACCCGGAACTCGTCCACGTCGATCACCTGCAGGTTGTCGTAGTCCACCGGCAGGGTCTCCTTGTCCGCCCCGTGCTGCGTCGCGCCCACCCGGCTGTCGTGGAACACGATCGGGGACGGCCAGTTGCGCCGGAAGTGGGTGTCGTACATCGAGTTCCCCTCCCTGTCCCGGCGCTCGCGGTTGTGCACGAACGCCATGACCATCATGGACGGCCCCCTGTAGTTCTTGGACACGTCCAGCGTCAACTCCTTGAAGGTCTGGTACCCGTTCGGCGTGTCGGGGTTCAGCCAGTCCACGTGCGTGTCGTCCTTGCCGCCGTTGTATCCGTCGTAGGCGATGTCCCAGAGCCTGATCAGGTTCTTCTCGTTGAACACGATCGCCCGCTCGTGGTACTTGTAGGACATGCCCCAGATACCGTGCATGGAGTCGTCGTACACGCTCAGCTCCGTCTGGCCCCACAGAGTGTTTCCCAGCGATTCCCCGCCGAGCCCCATAATGACTCCCAGCATGTTATGCTCGATGTTTGGCCTGATGATGACGATCTCAATGTCCTGCAGCTTGCTTATGTCGTCCTGTGCGATGGTGGACTCTGGCGGCATCACCGGGGGCGACGGCTCGAAAAACAGTCGGTCCAAATTTATGCTTACAGAGCCCAGGTTTTGATCTGATATGCGTGGGATCTTTGCAAAGTACTGGTTTTCTTGGATGTCTCGCATAGGATATAATTCTCGAACAGCGAAAGGCATGTTTTTCATGTAGCTTTGGGAATCAAGAATTCCTACACTCGCATGGGAATTTACTGGGTCAAGAAACAATCTATCACTTATCAAATCCCAAAATCGTGAGATTTGCTCGTCATCAGTTGCATTTGGCACTTGCCCGTTGGTTGTATCCAAAAGATTGTCTTGGATCCAGATGCAAGGAAAATTATCAGTATCAGCCAAATCGTTTATGGTCTTGATGGCTTCGATGTTCAAGTGTCCAAAGGAAGGTCTTGTTTTTGCTCTGATAGTTGCTATCATGTCGCGTATGTCTTCAGATGCAGGAAGGGAAAATAGAGGATGAAAAATATGGGATACTGAGGTAATCCCCAGAGGGAATGTGTTGATTCCTGCCTTTGCAAGCACAACTGCATCATGCATTGATCCATCCACCTCTTCCAGATCACGAAGGAAAAAGTCGATGCATCGTTTCAGAAATGGGTATACTGCCAAAGTGTTCAGTCGGATGTTTGCTTCGTTGTGGATACCACTTTGGAAAATTTCTCCCATGGCTTCTCTGAAATTGTCAGAAGGGTGCTGTGACAATGATTTCAAATATTCAATCCCTGTGACGGGAGCCCCCCTGATTTTGTATTTTCTGAGAAGTGGCCCCAAGATTTCATATGTTAGAAGGAAACGTCCTACGAATCCAGTCAATTCTGATTGAGCACGATTGTCGTGAAGCGGGGCTGCATCAATTTGAAGGAAAAAAGGGTGATTTACGCTTCCTTCGTCGCCGAAAACTCCTAGAATCTGTGTTGTTATATCCACGTCATTTCGTGCTGGAGCTGGATTTAACAGCCTCAGATTATCCCTGAGTATGTCATACGAATTGGCTCCATTCACAACACCAGAAGCGTCACCGGGTATAAGTAGATTTTCCTGCTCAAAGTATGCCATGGGAATTCCAGAGCGTTTGTATATGTTTGTGTAGAACGCAAAGGCCTCATACCATTCTGCAGTCCGGGGGATAGCCTGTTGCCCTGGGCTGAACGGGTCATTCAACGTGATACTCTTGAGATTGTTGTAGAGATCCTCCATTATTCTTAGTGGAAGTCTTGGATGTAGATTGACTGAGTTCATAACATAGCTCTGTGGGAAATTCTTGGGGATGTTACGAATTTTCTCGTTGTAAATCTCCATCCACCCCTTCCAGACTCTGTTTTTCTTGGGGTATACGTGCTTGATCCCGAGATCAAAGCAGGGATTCGTCACCATCCAGGCCGAGCTTTCAGTCATTGCAATTGCGTCTAAATTGAACAGTGTCATTATTATGTTGTTTCGCAGGCCGTCCATCATGGTTGATGCCGTTTGCAGCATGGTGGTTTCTGTCTCCTCAAGAGGCCCATCCTGCGGGCGGATGCCAAGGATTCCGGCCCCTTTGGCGCCCCCGCTCCATCTCGTTTGTGCGTGAAGATTGAGAGGCTGGCCCAGGATTTGGGGTTGAGGCCCACTCCCCGGGGCGGGTTTCTGTTTTGATGCAGGGTTGGACAGGATGTTGAACGCCCTGTCCACGGCGGCTGGATTGTCATCCCCGCCAGCCCCCTCGTGTGGGTACCTGGCATAGCGAAGCAATTCTTGGAACGTCAGGGTGAACCAGGTGTCGCGCTCCTCGTTGTAGAACTCAAACTCCCGTTTCACGTTGTTTTTATCCGGAAGGATCCGGTAATACTCGGCCGTTCGCACCCTCCTGCGAAGGATGTCGCGAGGGTGTTGCCCCACCTCCATGGCAAACGATCGCGAGTGTATGACGGAGAGCCCGCGATAGCTCCCCAGGTCGGGCCCCTGTCGGAGCCGTTTCACCCCGTCGGTCCCTTGCGTGATGTAGTTGGTTTTCTCGGGGGTCATGGTCATCTGGAACGTCAGCTTCGAGTTGCAGAGCAGAAAGTCTGGCATGGGCCCGCCCCACGTGCGCAGGATGGCCTTGCCTTCCTCGATGAGAATGTCCAGCGCGTTGACGTTTTTCTGCATCATGCCAAACAGATCGACGAATTCACGGCATATCTGGCTGGGGGATTTGTCCAGGGTGTAGTAGCGCTCGCGCATGGTCTTCTGGTAGGAGGGGGCCAGCACGAGCGCCATGTGCACGTCCAGGTCGTTCGTGTATTGGATGCTGCCGATCAGCTGGTTCAGCTGGTTCTTGAAGTTCTCCCTGCCCTTGGGTGTCATCATGAAGTTGTGCTCGAGCACGATGGCCATACCCTGCCGGACCATGTACCCGGCAAACGAGCGCTTCGACTGCTGCAGCGTGCGGGCGGCGGACTCGTACGGCACCCGCGAGGCCATGCCCTCGTCGAAGTTCCAGACATTCCACTTGAGCTTCCCGTCGACATCCTCCTTGTACCGGTATGGCAGGATTTTGGTGGTGAAAGGGGAGTTTGTGGCGTCCGTGATCAGCCCATCGATGCGATCCGTGAGCCAGGGGTTCGGTCCCTTGAGCACGTCGGGCAGGTGCCATCGGCCGTGCCGCTTGAACCGCTGCAAGTCCGTCTTGATGTCGCGCGCGGACGGCCCGAAAAAGTTCTCGTAGTCTTGGATGGTGGCCTCGGTGGCTTGACCCGAGTAAGTGTTCCCCCCGTGCCGTCCTGGGTCGGCGTCGGGGATGTAAGAAGTGTGATGACCTACCGCGTTGGCCCTCTGGACTTGATCCGAGCCCAACATGTTGGATGAGAATTGGGCATGGGCGTCGAGTGCTGTTTATATACGAACCACGCGCGTGTTTCTTGCTTCACGACCGCGTGCATTCGGGCGCACTCGCATCGACGGTTATGAGCCGATTCAAACATCAGACAGAGCGGGAAGGATTTATTTCTTGTTCTTTGCACTCGCTGCGGATTTCTCGCGCTCCTTCGCGGGAGGTGGGGTGGACGAGGGGCCGTCCTCATCGCCCGCATCGTCGCTGGCATGCTTGGCCGCGGGGGGCTCGGGTTGCGCGTCGCCCAGCTTGTACAGCGGGGGCTCGTCCACCTCCTGCACCTCCTCGATGATCTCGTCCGCGTGGCTGCTCTCCTCGCTGATCGTGGCTGGCGGCGCAGGGGGGGCCTCGAGCGTCTCCGGTGCGGCGTGCACGACGGTGCTGGAAAGCAGTGCTGCCATCGCGAGCATTAGCAGCGGTGTCCAAGCGGTAAGGGTTTGGAGTGATGTCTGGTGGGGTGTGTTCGGCATGTTTGGGGTTGAAAGGCGCGACTGGATCCTTTAAATACAGCCCCTACGACGGACTTTGGATCTCGTACTTGATTTGCAGGCGCGCCATGTATGTGTAGGGTGTGGTGAGGAAGCGCGTGGCCTCCTCGGGTGTGAGAGAGGGCAGGCTGTACGCGGCCTCGATGTCCGTCACGTCGTCCCAGTTCTCGGTGTTGAGGCGCTTGAGCTGCACCTGGAAAAGGTTGAGGTCATGCGACGTCACCTTGCTCAAGACCTTGGACCGGAGAGTCTGGCAGCATGCGCTCAGCACTTGGCGCGTGACCTTGTACCACTCGTGATCCACCTTGGGCTGCTCGTCGATCTTGCACCCGATGAGGCCCGCGTTGTGCCGCAGCAGCGCGATGACAGGATGGGTCTCGTGAACAAACACCCAGGGGTTGTTCTCCACGTTCAGAACCCCCTCCTTCTCCAGGTTCGCGGCCGTCCATTTCGGATAGTCCTTGCGCCACTGCAGGCCCTCCTCCGACCCCATGTCGCACTGGTAGATCGTCTGACCGACCGTGCTCTTCATGTTGGGCAGGACGGTGTAGGCGAAGCGCTCGCCCAGATCGGTCATCTCGTTGGGCGGGACGCAGTTGATGGATACGCCGAGGGGCACCGGGAAGGTCGACCTGTCCTGCAGTATCTTCAGCTCGTGGATCAGGGCGGTTCGCAGCTGGTTGGTGGCCACCTGCGCGTCCACCTCGGAGCCGAGGCCGAAGACCCCGATTTGCTTGCCGTCGACGAGCTTCCATGTGCCCCCCGAAGGCCCTGCCATGGCCAGATTCGCCAGCGTCCCGGTGATGTTGATGTGCAGAGTCCGCGTCAGCACGGTGCCATGAATCCCGTTCGGCTCCGCCTGGGCTGAACCCGGGGCCGAGGCGGAAGTGATTCCGGCCGAGTCGGGGCTTCCCCCGCCCGGGGCAGTCAGTTTTGATAACGGCGAGCTCATTCTTTGCGTAATGTAATGGCTTTACTTAAATACGTCCCGCGGATCCCTGAGTCAGGGGAAAAAAGGTATGACTTGGGCTGGCTCGCTCGCGACTGGCGTGGACCAGGGGGTGCTGGCCTTGCTCGGCAGCAAGAGCTCGCAAGCGCTGTTGCGCCTCATCCCCCACGCCGAACTGATTCTGGTCTGTGTCAGCCTGGGCGTGGCCATTCACTGCCACATCGCGCCCCTGCGCCTGCCCCTCGCCGGCCGTGTTTGCGGGATCATGGAACAGGTGCTGTTCACGATCGCCCTGAACACCCTCCTGTCCGGCGCGGCGGTGCGGCGGGACCCCATCCTGACGTGCGGCAACCTCCTCTCTGTATTCATCCTCACCAGCGTCTTTCTGCCCCACGGCGCGCTCCCGGAGACGGCCCAGTACCTGGTGGTCTTCAACCTGTCCACCGCGCTCCAGGGCTTCGGGTCGGCAGGCCTGGCCATCGCGTGGGCGTTCGCGTTCGCCCCCCGTGCCTTTCCCTTGGTCGGGCAGGATCTGGCTGCTCTGGCGCAGCTCGTGACCGTGGAGACGTGCGCGGCCTGGCTCCGCAGCTGGCTCCCCCACGGCCTGCTCCTGCCCACCACGCTGATCCTGCTCTACCTCTGTGCTCCGTTCATCCAGGTCTTCCCTCCGCTGCAGCGACTGTATCGGTTCGCTGTCTTTGCCGTGTCCAACGACCCGCAGCTGCTGCTGGTGCCCGCCTGGCTCCTCGCGTTCGCGTTGTGGGGTCTGTGGCAGCTCGAGGCCGATCAGGTGAGCAAGGCCTTCGCTGCTCTCGCCGGGGTCAACGTGGCCGTGCTGGCCCTGCTGGACGCCATGCGTTTCGCCATGGACAACGACCCGGCCCCGACCCTGCTCGCCCTGCTCATCGCCGTGAGGATCCTGGATGACGTCCCCTCTTGATCTGCGTGGCTGCTTACACCGCGAGGCCCTGTCCCGTGAAGTAAAAATTGGCTTGTTTTGTCTAGGGTGAATCCGGAGGGTCGCTCGAGGGGTAGAGCGCCCGGGGCAGCGCGAGGGAGGCATGTTCCCCGCCACCTGGGATCCCAGCTGTGCCGCCAAGCGCAGGAAGCGCACGTTCCTCGAGGAGACGGACGAGTCCGCGCAGCAGAGCATCGTCACGCACGTCAACTTCCAGTCCGATCTCCAGCAGACCATCATGCGGAAGCTGAACACGACCGACCCGTTCGAGGGCGAGCGGTCGGGGCACGGGGTCGAGCCGGGGCAGCTGAATCTGGACCACATCCTGTCGCGCGTCCCCTACAAGACCATGCTGGAGAACCTGTTCAGCAACGTGACCTCGCAGGGCGGCGAGGGCGACGACGTCCACGATGTGCCTATCCTCGGGCGCGCGTACGAGGAGTCCTTCATGCGGCAGGCGCACCCCGGGGAGCAGTCCTGCGTCATGGCCGAGCAGTGCGAGTGCATGTTCATCGACAAGAACGCCCCGTTCGTGGGGGTCGAGCTCCGGTTGCAGGGGGACCCCGACACGCCCCAGATGTGCGTCCTGTGCTCCCGCGCTACGACCCAGAAGTGCTTCTACGACATCTGCTTCCTGGGAAAGAATGTCAAGGGCGTGATACAGCGCTACGGCGGGATCTTCGGGCAGCCGGGGGAGTACGCGCAGGAGGTGATGATCATCCCGCCTCGCGCGATGGGGCTGGCCAGCATGCCTGTGCCGAGCGTGTCGCACCAGCGAAACCGGTACTCGGTCGTGGTGCACGGCGGGGTCAAGCATCTGAAGCAGCATCGCGTGGGGGTGGAGGATTTTCATCGCCCCTCGAGCAAGGAGGTAGTCTGAACGCAACAGCGACGATGATCCACAGACTACACGAGGGGGGTGCCATCCGCATCGTCACCCTGCCTCCCATGCTCGAGGGGGACCACATTATTCATGGACCATCTCTCTCCGACCCGAAGCTGGAGTACGTGCAGGGCTGCCAGGACCTCAACGCCGAGGTCAAGGCGCTGCACGACCTGGCGCGGGGCGGGTATATCGGAATGGAGGTCGCCGAACGGCAGCTCAACACGTATCTGCTGGCGGCCTCCCACACCAAGCTGCTTCGCTCCCTGCCCATGGAGCGGCGGCGCTGGCTGCTCCTGCCCATCGCGGACGCGCCCCACCACGGGCTGATCCCCGACCTGGGTCAGATCATTCATCGGGTGCTGTCCCGGGATCCCATTTACTCCGCCGTCTCGACTGTGATCGAGCAGTGCATCCCGTCCATGCGGCACGTGTGCCGCGCCGTGCAGTACACGGATTCGCAGGAGATCCTCCTCAACCTGATCGCCGCCTTGTTGCTGGGCCTCTTCCCGGGTGCCCCCAAGAAACCGAGCTTCCTGACGCGGGCCCGGCTGTGGGGGCGTGTGCACGCAATCCTCACCAGCACGAGGGAACTGCAGACTGCGTTTCTGGCCAGGCACCAGGATATTTTGCATCTGGCCAGCATGGAGTACATCGCGCGGGTCGTCCCCGTCTATCTGCCGGCGCAGGACGTCTTCCTGACGGGGAAGGACGCCGTATCCTCGCAGTTCTTCCGCCGGGTGCCGCCCGTCTGCGACGAGTTTCGCCAGTTCCTGGACGATTCGGTCTGTGCCGAGTCGAGCGCTCACGAGCCGTCTTGGCAGACCATCCAGGATCTGTGCGCCTCCCACGTGGAGCGCGTCTCCAGGCTCAAGCGCTCCCACCCATACCAGCAGCCTTCGGGCGAGACGGGGAAGCGCTTCATCGACGGGTGCAAGCAGCACGCAGAGCAGATCGCGGCGCACTGGGATGCCCCTAAGCTCATCAGCGAGCCCCCTTGCCCGGATGAGTACCGCCTCCTGGGGCTGAGCCTCGGGCTTCACGGCCCTCTGCTCATGCAGATCCAGAGGGATGTGCAGATCAGCCCGCTCCCGCGAAATCTGGCGCGTCTGCAGTACGCCAGATTGCTGGAAATGTCCCGTGGCGAGTCGCGGATAGCCCATCTGAGAACGCGCAGGCGAGCCCTTCCTCCACCCCCTTGCCCCCCCCCCCTTTGTGTCTGTGCCCTGGCCCTGATGCGTTCCGCGCAGGTACATTTGCATGTGCTGCGCCCTCAGCCAGAAGACCCACCAGGCGCCGCGGCTCAGGCTGGACACCCTGCAGCAGAAGCTCGTGTGCGCGTCCTGCATGAAGGGGGATCTAATCCAGGTGGATCTCCTGGGCAGGGTGCTGCGATTCCGGAGCCAGCACTTCTACCTGTGTCCCATCTGCGTGTCGATCCAGATGTACATGGGGCAGGGGGAGCAGCCGTGGTGCCCCCCCTCCAAGGAGCCGTTCTGTCGCGAGGATGGGCTGATCCCTGAGCTGTGCCCCCACATGCCGGCGCGCGTCCTGGAGGCCCAGCTGCACGCCAAAAAGAAGATCGGCTGCTTCATCTGCGCGGAGCCGGCGATTTTGCATGCCATCGACAGGGTGGACCATCTGACTGGGAAGATGCAGCAGTTTTATTACTGCCCGAGGCACATGCCCAGGGCGGAGGTGCTCATCAACTGTGTCAACGCCCGCCAGCTCGCGGCCTTCAATCCTGTCTGGCGCCGTGGCCCGCCCTCGTGTGAAAAAATATAAAGTATTTAAGCGGGAGCCGCCCCAGACAGATGCCACGCGTTCACGTGCTATCCGGATGAGCAGAGGGGGGTTCAAGCCCTTTGTGGGGGTGGCGTTCCTCCGGGGAAACCCGGCCCATTTCGGGGATAATCTTATAATGCAGGGAACCGGGGGGCCGTTTGTGCACACCGAGTTTATTCTAGGCAAGGGGCGGGACATCCGCTGCTACACCGCATGCGGGGCCCCCGGGCGGCACGATGTGCGGGACGGGTTCGTGCCCACCCGGCGCATGACAGGCCTGCCGCCAGCCCCTGACTGGGACGTGATTACGTTTCCTGTCAATGGCGGGTTGATCGGGTACAGCCGGGCCTATGCTGTAATACTCCAGCTGATAGCCATGCAGATCCCTTACAATTACCTGGACCTGTGGCAGTGCTGCGTCAAGCTGATGCTCCCTTATGAAAAAGACATCCAGTGCGATGATCCCAGTTCCTGGCGGCTGCGAGGCGTGTTTTGCTCCCAGGCGTGCCTGCTCTTACTCAGGTGTCTGGCCATGAAGGGGGTCATTACACTGCGGCCTGGTGTGGAGACCGCGGTTGGCCGGACCAATAGCAGGGGTTGCTCCCCGAACGCGCTGCACAGGATTTTAGTCGTGAAATAGCCCGCGGCTGTGATGATGCAAAAAAAAATGCGATTCAAAGCGGGGACGCTTTCGTGCTCCCTCGACGGCCTGCGTGCCCCCGCGTGATTCCATGTCCCAGATGTCAGTAGAGATGTCAGCCGAGATGGCCCCTGCCCCAGAGCCGAAGCAGAAGCAGAAGCGTAGCAAAAGGGACCCCTCGAATCCCAAGCAGCCTGGTAAACGAGGGCAGCCTCGGCCCTATCGCAAGCTATCCGACGACCTCTTGACCATGCGCGTCACGAAGCTCACCTCCAGGCTTGAGCGGGTCAAGAAACAGGTGTGGCGGCGCGTCCACCCCATTATTATTATTCTTATTATTATCATGGTTGTTGTTAATGAAGCTGATCCCTCTTTCTTTCTGCAGCACGAGGATACCAAGCGCCTGCTGACCAAATACTCCTACGAAAAGACTTTCAGACTACGGGACACGTTAGCAGCAGTCCCCAATGATCTGGCCGGGCTGGGGGAAACGGTGGATGCTGCGGTGCCGGCGTGTTCCTGAGCGCCGTATTGAGATTCCTAAGTGATGGTGTCGTGGGACCGGGGTATATATGGCACACTTTTGCCTTTCGATTAAAGGGAGAATCCCGACTGGAACGGCGCCTCGCTAGATGTGTACCCTGCACGCCACCGATTACGTCCTTATGGAGGAGACTCCTGAAATGCACGGGAAAAAAAGCGTCGTCCGGTTCATAAAACAGGAGATCGCGCGACCGAGCAAACAGTGGATCTGCAACATTCTCGATGGCAGCCAGGAGAGGGAGGAGGTCATTATGCGCACCGCCGACTTTGTCCTGCTTCCCGACACGGAGCGGGTGAACAGATACTGGCGCTTTCAATCCAGGGCACCGTCGTCGGCGTTGACTGCTGTATCCTCCTCGACGTCTGCACCCGGGGGGCACTCCAGCTCTCGAAAGGCCACTGGTCATATGCGGCGCGTGCTGAACTGGCTGTCCATTGCACACGACCGGAGGCTTAGGACCATGCGCGACCTGCGGGGCGAGCACGTTCCCATGCTGAAGCGTATGCTTGAGCAGTGTATGCAAACGATGGAGAGCATCACGGGCATCTCGCGGAATCAGGTCATGGCCTACGTTCATTACCCCCCCAGCGTCTACCAGCTGCACGTGCATTTCGCGTTTCCGTATGGACAGCATTGCCATCGGGATACGTTCAGGGTGCACAGCCTCCCCGCCATCATCAACAACCTCGAGATCGACCCTGATTATTACGCCAAGGCCACGCTGCAGCTGGCGCTTTACAGGCAGTCCCTGCATTTTACCGCCCTGACCGCTGTTGACTCGGATGGGGATGACCAGGCAGAGAGGGCAGAAGAGTGCTCCCGTGATCATCCTGAAGCCATCACTGCGCAATAAAATCGTGCTTTTTACGACGGGATCGAGTTTCTTAGCCGACGTTCTGCTTGCATGGGCAGGGGGGATCCTGTGCATGTGCTCGTCCCGTTCCCGTGTGTTGTCTACAAGAGAGAAAGATCAAGCGTTCCTTATAGATTCAGTCATTTCTGTGACAGCCATGTACCTAAGAGATTCCCCGCCAGTCTATCCGTGACGGATCTGCTGGGGCACGACCCTCTCACCAACTGGAACGTGCTCAGGAAGGCCTGCTTCCTGGTGCTTGTGGCAGGGGACGTGGCCAGATGCATCAGCGTCTCATTGCCGCCGGAGAAATGCCCCCCGTTCTTGTTTCAAGGCTCGAGATATTCAAAAATCGGAAGTAACGTAAAGGATGAATATGTCACAGAATTTCACGAAGGCTATGCTCCCATCCTTCTCTTTGGCACTCTCTGCTCTTTTGATTCGAAAGGGCGGTATCGTTCCACGATTCCGCTCGAGTCTGCGGTGTGCTTGTTTCCGAAACGTATTGTCGAGTCAGATATCCCTAAACTTTCCAAGTGGATCGAATCTGCAATATTGAAATCGATTCATTCGAGCGTATGGATCACCGACAGTGGATCGAGTTACAATGAACACACCCTTCGTGAATCTACGCGGGTGAACGGGTGACAAAGCGCGACAGCTGTTTGAAATGAAGTGAACTTTACTGCTCAAACGCGCTAGACCGCTTTGAACGTAGTGGGTCGCTGGGGTAAATCTCTTGTTTCACCTCCTGAGCAGCTACGTTGTGCCACAGCTTCCTAGATTTTCTTATCTGGGTTTAACACCAGCTGGAAGAGCTTATGCGTTGAAGCAATGGCATACGCCTCCTGAACTGTGCTGTGACGCGTGATGGCCTGTGTGATTTCTTTGTTCGGAATTTTCTTTTGGGCCATGGCACATTGGATGTGTAGCATGGTCACGTCGTTGATAGCACGGTTTGAGTCGATTTGTTTCCGCGTGAAAAGGTCCATGTAGACTGCTATGTTCTTCTTTACAAGATATTCTGAACCGCGGCCGGGCTTCATCTGTGTATATCGAGTTGGCATAACCCGGTCAAAATTAGCAGTAGACATTTCAAAGAAACTCATGAGGTAAAACTCCACGATATTCTCGTCGATATGTGATGGATGAATGGTATGTTCCGTGTGGGCCCAATTCGAAAAATCAATGGCTTTTGCCAGGGGGCTGAGAACATATTGAATGGTATTGTAGTTATCATCTGCTGGATGTATATTCACATCAATGATTGTCTGCAGAAATCCCTTACTTTCAGTGGACAATTCCTGGTAATTAACCCCTGATCTGAACTCGTCAATCCTTGTAAATGCAGTGCGGTTAACCAGCGTTGTGCTGCTCCATTTCATGATCTCTGGATCATCGAGACGCTGTGATAACATTTTCAGCTTGGACTTCGTGTCAGTTGGTACTACTACCGACCGTGACGCGTTTATCTTATGCTGGGCCCTGGGCCTGTCAGGCAGAGAATCCTGAGATTTTGATGAGGTGGCTGATGCATAGGCCTGCCCACTCTGCGACTGAGCATTGGGCATGGAGGCAGGGGGTGCATATGCGCCCTGCCCTTGGTAGAAATTAGGAGGGGGTGCTTGCCCACCCTGCCCTTGGAAGAGGTTGGGAAACGGTGCATATGCGCCCTGCCCTTGGTAGACGTTAGAAGGCGGTGCGTAATTGCTTGGTCCAGGCACTGTCTTGGTAGCAAGGACTTGTGGAATACCTTTCACAGCGGCACCCATTCCAGCAGGAGCAGCAACTGCAGGACCACTTGAAAGAGGGGCTGATGGAGGAATGTGACCCAAAAGTTGAGCTAAACCAGCTAGGGCAGCTGCCAATCCTGTAGCCGCGGGAGCAGCCACAGGAGCAGCCACAGGAGCAGCCACAGGAGCAGCCGCAGGAGCAGCAGCGGGAGCACCAGCGGGAGCACCAGCGGGAGCACCAGCGGGAGCACCAGCGGGAGCACCAGCAAAAGCAGCCGCAGGAGCAGCCACAGGAACCGCAGGAACCGCAGGAGGAGCAAGCACCCCACCAGTGGGTAAAGCAGTGCTTACCCCATGCACAGCACCAGCAGTAGCAGCACCAAGTATGTCCATCACAGAGGCCATTGATAAGTTTCAACAATCTAGATATGATCGTTTCGAGACAGCGCACGCGAGAGACTCTTAAATATTCATTCATTCACCAAAAAATCATGGAAAATCAAGTACTAAGCACGAAGCCACGTGGAATCGTCCGTTGGGATCCATGAGTATGTTTCTGGTCTTGGGTAAAAGGATCCTTGGGAGGCTGGAGACCTGGTAGGTGCGCTTGGTATCGTTCAAACAGTAAGCCCCTAGATCCTCTAGTTGCCCATCCAGCGCCATCTGTATTGCGTCCGCCCCCGATCCTGTTTTGCCTGGGATCCTGTTAAGTTCCAGCAAGGACTGCAGAGAAAACGTGACGCCAAGCGCGAGCTTGCACGTCTCGAATACATCATGCAGTTTCAGACGCCACCGCCTCACTCGCTCTGCATCTGGCTCAAAGCAGCGTTCGATCACGGGGATGTCGAATCGGGCTCCATTGAACGCGCACAGCCTGTCTGCGCCATCGAGCAGCCGCATAAAATCCTCTGGGTCGTCGCGGGGTGGCTTGAAAATAAAGTATCGCTCGATCCCTGCATCTGGGTCGTATACGGCCGCGCACGTAGCGTCGTGGATGCGCACGTCTGGGCCAAGGGTCTCCAAATCAAAGGCTAGCATGAGGTACTGACCGGGATATCCTCTTTCCCACTCGATTCTGTTTTGCTTTTCGCAGCCGATGACGCCTGTTTTTTTATCGACTAAACCGCTTTATTACTCAAAGTGTTAGGGGTACTGAGCGAGCCGGAGCGCGCAGGCCCTGAAGAAAAACTCGACGCCCTGCACCTGGCGCGCGTCAATTGCCTTGAGGTGCTCGGACAGGGGCTGTGTGGCCTCCTCCAGCTTGCTGCTTTCGCGAATGATCCGCACCAGGTCCCTGCTGATGGGCAGCGACGAGAGAGTCATCGCGTGCGGGCATCGAGGGTGGGGCGGAGGCCTGCCCCGCGTGCAATCGCGACGTCCGGGCAAAAACGTCATGTCTCATAGAACACATACGCCTGGCCCAGGAATGCGACGAGAGAGGGCAGGAGGTCGAACACGAAGGCGAGCACGGCGCTGGCAGTCACCGCGAGCCCGATCACGAGAGCGAGCGCTGGGACAGCCCAGATGAATGTCACCCACGTGCACATCCGCCAGGCGGCCAGGTCCTTCTGCGTTGCGATGACCTGCTGGAACGTGGCCATGGCAGCGCGTAGCTTGTCCCACACCAGCGTGTCGAAATACCCCTCGCCAGTGGGCCCGAGGTTTCGCAGATACTTGCAGGTTCGCACGTCCGTGTCGCAGATTGCAAACGCCAACGGGTCCGCCCAGGAGTTGAAGCCCAGCGCCGAGCAGGATCGCAAGCAGGTCTGGTTGAGCGGGTGCGATGTCACATTCCCGTCGCACAGGAGCTCAGGGGGAAACAGGATGGCTGAGGGGACCAGGGTCTCCAGGGTCGCGATGATGTCTGCCAGCAGGCACGGAGGGAGCATCGGGAAGCACGACGGGGCCATGCCGAACACATACCACAGGATGAACCACGGGTAGGACAGCAGGAACAGGGTGGCCATGAAGTTTACCCCGAAGGCAGCTGATGTGCCCCAGACGAGCAGGTACGCCAGGGCAAACACGACCGTGGACATGATGAGATCCTTGTCGTGTCGGGAGCATGTCACCACGGCGGCCAGGTCGCATTGGATGACTGTCTGCGCGATCCATTGCAGGGACCACTGGCGGTCCTCCCTGAAGAAGGCGGTCACGTGGGATGGCTGGATGGACAGCAGATCCAGGGTCCAGTGGTAGGCGATGGATGGCCAGGACCCCCCTCCTCCAGATTCGGGCTGCGGCAACGTGATGTTGTTGATCCAGTCCCATCGAGGCAGGTTCCCCCGCAGCGATCTGTCGATGGGCGGGTATGGCCGCTGGAAGTTGGAGAAGTAGAGCTTGTTCACCGTAGCCGCCTGCAGCGCGATGTGCAGTATGGACGTTGCCAGAGGGCAGGCCGTCAGCGGGTAGGAGTACCTGGGCGGCCATGAGAATGCGGATGCTGCCCAGGACCCCGGGACGACCGATGGTGCTCCGAATCCCGAGGAGCTCGCGCTCTGGATGACCCCCACCGAGTACTGTACCACGGCCTGGGCGTTGTCCTGCACGGACATCAGCCGCCTGCCGTTGGGCTCCTTGGACAGCCGTTCCTTTGACGCGCCATGGTGGGAGGACCGGTTTCTCGCCTGCGCGTGCGAGAACCTGGGTCTGATCCTCCCCTGCTCTGTAGGCCCCTTTGCCTCCTCTGCCCCGTGCGCCGGGCCTTCGGGCGCATCCCCGAACAGGGCCTCGTGCACGTCCTGATCGATCTCGCGCAGCCAGCGCAGGTGCTCCAGCTGGTTGGCCACCATCAGGCCGAACGCGCGCACGGGCTTGAGCCAGGGGTGGTACAGCATGGCCGTCCCGATGGCGGCGGGGGCCCGCAGAAGTGCCACGGCCACGTCGGGCTTCATGAGGGCGTACACCATGTCGTCCATGGAGAGGAGAAAGGTCTCGTGCCCTGCCAGCGCGACGGTCAGGTTGTACCGGCGGATCACCCGTCGGCCCACGTAACGCCAGAAGCCGCACTTGTGGAGCACGTGTGTCTCCAGCAGGCCCAGCGTCTTCCCCTCCTGGTATGCCATCGCCAGCGTGCTGCACGGGGCTGCCGTCGTGTTCCACCCCGGCGCCGTGAGCAGGTCGTGCAGGGCCTGCGTGTCCGGCAGCTCGTACTCGCTCTCGTACGCGTCGTACGTGGGCGGCCCGGGGTCCGGCACTACCTGCTCGGCGTCGTCGGGGGAGAGGAGCCTGCGCCGCGCGGCAGTGTAGGCCTGCTGCGATGCTATGGTCTCCCCCACCACCATCTGGATGGTGCGCCCGTCCTGCAGGACAGTGCTGCACACCCCCACCTTCACCTGCTGGCAGGGAACCATGATCAGATCCTCCATGTCGAACACCCACGTGTTTGGGGTCCCCGCCCCATGCAGGTATGCGCACAGGCGCGACCCCGTGATCGTGGTGCGCGTCCCGCTGCGATCGCTGCAGAGGTCGTACCCCTTGACGCTGTCCAGCATGCAAGAGCAGCGGCCAGGGAAGCCGCTGGACGGGAGCAGGCACATGACGCGCGCAGTCGAGGGGCAGTTGGCGCAGGGGATGGTGCCGTAGCTGACGCTGTTGAGGGAGGAGACCAGCTCGCACTGGGAGGTCAGGCCGCACTGCCGGTTCGCGGAGCATCGATCGTAGACCGTCCTGGCCTGCCCGCAGACGCAGGTCTTCCTGAGGCTGTCGCACCCGTACTTGTTGATCCCCGGGAGGACCGTGTCCGTGCAGGAGGCGCAGAGGACGAACTCCTTGCACTCGCTGGTGCGGCAGCAGGTGCTGGCGGCGGAGCACGCGAACAGAGAGTTCTGGCCCAGGGTCGGCCGTGCGTCCGCCCAGCACTGGGTCGAGACCAGGGACGTGGTGCCGGCGCTCGTGACGTTGTAGCTGTCCATGTTCAGACTGAGGCACTGGAAGCGCACGTACGGGAGGTTCTGCTTCTGCGCCAGGTGGTACTCGTAGCACGAGTCGTCCAGCAGCAGGAACTTTTCCATGTCGTCGAGCGCGTTCACCACCCCCGAGAGGTCGAACAGGGTGAAGTTCTCGGGCCACAGCTGGCGCAGCTTCTCCTCCGCGATGATGTCCATGACCCCCGAAACCAGCTCGTAGGCCGTCAGGGCGCCCGAGAGGAAGCCCAGGGCCTTGCCTGCCGGGCTCTTCCCCACCTTGCCGATCGTGTCCGTCACCTTGGAGATGAGGTTCTTCTTCTTGGCGGTGTGACTGCTGGGGCGGGGGTTGACGGTGTCGGGCACGTTCGCCTGGGCCTTGACCTTGTCGCGGTGGTCCGTGGGGCGCGAGTAGGCCTCCACCAGCGTCTCCTTGAAGTTTTTCTGGGCGTACTTCTGCACAAAGGCTGCGGGTAGGATCCCCTGGAAGATCTCGTCCACAAAGTCCTGGAGCATGTCGAAGCCCGCGCCCATGATCCCCATGGCGTACCGCAGGCCCGCGAGCACCTGGATCATGTACTGCTGTATGTAGTTGCACCACACGTTGAGGAACCAGGAGATGCCTGCGTTGATCCTGTTGCACGCCTGCTCCAGGAACCCCATGATGCGCGCGCCCAGCTCCCCCGAGTTGAGCATGGCGTCCACCAGGAGATCGCCCGCCGTGTCCAGCACCGTCCGCCACTTGGTCCTGACGTACTGCCAGTCCGCGGCGATGTACTGGCGCATGTCCGCGGCTCTGGCGGGCAGCAGCAGCCCGATCCCCTTGACCAGCATGCCCAGCAAGGTCGACAGGAGCAGGGACACCTCGGTCGCCACGACGCGCGCGATCTGCAGGATGCTGACCATGAGGTTGACCGCGTTGGCGGGGCAGCCCCGCTGGTACTGCCTGGCGAAATCGATCAGGGCCTGCTGCTCTGCCGCGGTGGGGGCGGGGCACGCCGACTGGTTGAGCCGCAGGTAGAAGGCGCGCACCGAGTCGCGCGTCCAGGCGTTGTTGCTGGGCTCGTAGCTCGCCGGGTGGTACACGAACGGGTTGGGCATGCACGAGAGGTTCCCCCTGGCGATGCAGTTGGCCTGGATCACCAGCTGGCGGGCCTCTGCGATGGCCAGACACACCCCGTCCGTCGTGTTGTCGATGGAGCAGAATGGGGTCCTGGCCATCGGGTCCCCGTCGGTGGTGTTCGTGGCCGTCGTGCTGTAGCTGCGCACCATCCTGGGGCAGATCCTGGTCCGGGACTGCATCCATTCCGAGCGCGAGATGACCCCCTGGCAGCCCTCGCCCGTGCGCAGGGCCTCGGCCGTGGGGCAGTACACCCACGGCTTGGCGGTCCACCTCCGGGGGTCCTCTTTCTCTTGCCCTTGGTTGGACGGCGGGACGGGCGTGCCCTGCGTGACGTTTGTGAACAGCAGGTGGGGCGAGAACAGGAGGTTGCGCATAAACTGCCCGCGCCTCCAGGCCGATCTGTTCAGGGGTACCTGGCACTGCGCCGCGTCCCCCTGCCCGCACAGGGCGTCCCGCAGGTCCTTGGCCAGCATTCGTTCCGCGCTCCATCTGTGCAGTCGGCCGAAGCTGCTCTCTGGTGGGATGGGGGCGCCGGCCTGCGAGGTGAACTGGGGCGGGGGCGAGCACCGGGAGCACCAGGTTCTGCGCCGCCCTCGCCTCAGCAGGAGCTCCTCCACGTTGAGGCGGGCCCGGCGGCTCATCTGAGGCTCGTACGGGTTCGGCGCGGTGGACGAGGTCGTGTTGCACGTGAATCGGGCGAACCCCTCGAGCAGTGACCGGCGCAGGCACCTGGAATACCCGTGCGGCAGGACCGACGTGTCCAGCGAGATGACCCGCCCGGTCTGGCAGCTCCCGTGCGTCACCGTGTTCCGGTCTGCCCCGCTGGGGAGGCTCTGCTCCGCCTTGTACCGGTATTGGAATGGGCGGAAGCGGTCCAGGACGTGGCAGAGCTTGCTGGAGGGGCTGGAGGCCTTCTCCCACGTGGTGGTCACCGGGCTTCCGTCGCGCAGCTCCCCGTCCACGCTCGGCCAGTCCAGCGACATCCTGCATTTGCGCTGGACCTGGTCGTTGTCGATCGGGATGTGCGCGTGGCTGGAGTAGTATGCCCCGTCCGCCGCCTTGAGCGCCTGCACCGTCTCTGCCAGGGAGCAGGGGGTGGTGTGCAGGCTGGCCGCGCTGATCAGGCACTGGCTCTGCTGTATGTCCGGCACGACGGGGCAGGCGCAGAACCCGTTGGATGTGGTGTAGTTGCCCAGGAATTTCCCCTTGGCGATCCGGTGCATCGTGGGGTGCGCGATCAGGCCGCCGTGGATCCGGTGGAAGAGATGCCGGGCCCGCTGCGCGCTTGGGATGGTGGGGGAGAAGTTGGGCTTGTTCCCCGAGTAGAACATCCAGCGCTTCAGGGGGCAGCTCACGCTCAGATCCTGCGGGCCGTACGTGATTTCGAACAGGGATTGCAGGTCGGCGTCCTCGGCCAGCATGGAGGCCCGGAGGCCTGGGACCCACTGCTCCGCTGGCAGGCCCTTGTCAGGATTCAGGACGCTGTTTATGAACCTTCGATCCTCGTGCACCCCCAGGGACACCTGCACGACCCTCAGATCGCTGAAGACGTCGTCCAGAGCGTTGCTGCGCGACACCGCGAGGCCGATCCTGTGCCCGCCGATGTCGGTCTCGTTGATTCGCAGGTGGCCGTACGGGGCCTCCTTCCCCTGCCAGAGCAGGTTCCCCGCCTGGTAGAAGCTCTGCTTGAAGTCGGCGGGGATGCTCCAGGTGCTGTTCTCGTATAGGTTCGCCGCCACGGTGTACGTCTCCGTGTTCTCGTATGGCCACCCCTTGAGCATGTTCTCGGACGCGTCCGGCGTCGCTCCCACGGGCAGGCCGTCGTACCCGCCCAGCAGGCCCTGGTCGTGCATGCAGATGTCGCTGTCCTCCTCCAGCCGGTGGAAGCACAGGTTGTACCGGAAGAACGCCCCGTGGATGGCGCGCGTCACCCCGGGCCTGGTCACGAACCGCATGTGCTCCGTGCTGCACTTGATGGGCACCTGCCGCTCCCTGAAGGGCCCGCACGCCGCCTCGTTGCCTTCCTTGATGCAGTACGAGTAGATGTACTCCCTCCCGCCCTCCCCCTGGTCGGTGAAGTCCACGTCGCACACCTCGTACGGGTTGAAGCGCCCCAGGAGCCACGGGTTGATGGAGCGGAACTTGGTGTTGCTCTCCTTCCGGCAGACCTGCAGGTTGGCCTCGTTCTTGCACACGGTGTCGTCGTCGAAGAGCGCGTCCATGTACCGGCGGTCGATGGACTTGTTCATGTTCGAGTACGACAGAATCACCCCCCTGGCCAGCACGGCCCGGCCCACCGGCCACTCCAGCTGCTGCCCCGCGGGCACGACCACGCTCCCGTCCCGCTTGTAGTACCGCTCCACGTGCTGCTTGAGGGCGGCGTAGTGGGGGTTGTTGCAGGTGGTGTACTTGATCGCGTTGTCGGCATCCGTGGTGATCTCGCACATCACGGTCCGCTCGGGGTTCGGCTGGATGTTCCGTTCGTAGTCCAGCACGGAGTCGAGCTTGAAGCTGTTGAACGCCCAGGACTCCTCCCGCCGGAACCAGGCGAAGAGCGTGGGCGTCAGGATGGCGGGCGGGGGCTCGATCCGCGCTAGGTACTCCTGTGCGATCTTGCCGTACAGGTGCGCCAGCAGCGTCGTGTGGCAGCCCGGGTCGTCCTGTGTGCAGGGCGGGATGTTCCCCTCCGCCTGGTACCTGCAGTTGAACCTGCCCTTCCGCTTGTACGCGACCGGCACGTTGGTGCACGTGAGGTCCCCGCAGGTCCGCAGATAGTCGGTGCGCGTGTCGGACACCCGGACGTCCCTGGTGTCGCCGCACCCCGGCCTGATGGCCAGGTAGTCGGTGAAGGCCGGGTCGAAGACAGGGGGGAACACGCAGGTCCTGGCCACGGTCTCGTCCATGTCGATCGTGCCCGAGCCCCCCGCTGCCTCCCTGGGGATGAGGTCCTCGGGTACAGGGGAGTTCGCGAAGTCGTATGCGGCGGGGGGCCTGTTGTTGAATCGGAGACACCCTCGCATGGATTCCGAGTTCAGGATCCCCTCCACCGGGATCGTCTGCATGTTATCCGCCATGTATGCCTCGATCGTGTTGAGCAGCGTGTTCCCCCTGCTGCCCTGCTGCGCGATCATGTTCACCCGCTCCGGGTACGTGAGCTGCGTGTCCCAGTTCGTCTCGGTGATGCCGTAGCTCTGGACGTCCTTGATTAGCCGGGCGTGCCAGCTCAGCTTGCAGGACTGGGGGTCGTGCCAGTTCCAGATGATGGCTCGCTTGCCCTCGATGATCCCATCCTGCTCCCATGCGTTGCCGTACTTGTCGATCCGCCAGAGCAGCCGGGTCGAGCACCTGGGGAAGCTCAGGTCGTCCGCCGTGCCGGGGAACAGGGTTTTGCGCACCTCCTCCTTGGCGGTCTTCAGCACGTCGAGCGCCCTGGTCCTGTACGTGTTCTCGTAGGCCACCACGTCCTGCCAGGTGTACCCGCCGCGCAGGAATTGCAGGTAGGTGAGGGACGAGTCCCCCGTGGCCGCGGACAGTGGCTGGTAGTCCTCGATGGTGTGGCTGGCCCTGGTGGTGAAGGGGCGGCAGTCCTGGGAGTTGCGGGTGTTCTCGTCGATCTTGGTCCCCATCAGCAGTATGCACTGATAGAACCAGTCGAACGGGAACTCGTACAGGCTGAACATGAAGGGGTAGTACAGCCCGGAGGACAGGCGGATACCGGCGCTGGCCGCCGCCGTCGAGCGGGCGGTGAGCCTCGTGTACAGATCCAGGGCGCAGGTCGTGACGCTCAGGTAGGTCTCCAGGTCCTGGAAGGTCGGAAAGACCTCGAACAGGTCGCGCAACGACTGGAGCACCCTGTCCCTGTCCTGCATGGACGGCTGGTACTCCCTGGTGATGCTGTTGCACTGCCTGTCGATGAGCACCTCGTCCAGGCCTCGGCACGAGCTGATCCGCTCCACGCACAGCAACCTGTACAGCGGCAGCACGTCCAGCTCCAGCTGGCACCCCTGCCCCCCCGGCTTCTCCAGGCCGAACGCGCCGCAGATGAAGGGGGTTTTGACCGGGTAGTCCCGCCACGCCTGCGCCTGCTCGTCGAAGTAGCTGCGGTTGGTCTTGCGGTTCACCCCGTTGACGTAGAAATCCGCCGGGTAGCACTGCCCGACCGACGCGCACGACACGAACGGCCCCGGGTCTCTGGTGTCCTGCAGGTCGTCGATCGAGCTGACTTCGCCCCCCATCCCGAGGAAGCCGGTCGACAGGGCCGCCCGCTCCGGCATGGCCGCCATGCGCATGCTCGTGCGATCCTCGTGCAGCCGCACGAACCGGTCGAAGGTCAGCTGGTTCGTCAGCTTCTCGTCGTCCTGGAGCAGATAGGCCTCGCCCCCGCTCACCGGGGCGCACTGCGTGAACCCTCGAAGGCGCTCGTAATCCCTGTCGCACTTTGTCGGGCGCAGGTACATCAGCTCGGGGCGGTTCCGGCCGGCGGGCCACCACCTGGTCTGATTCGTGGCGATCTGCTCCAGGTCCATGACCGTGCACTCGGACGGGTTGGCCAGCAGGCTGCCGTCCGCTTGCAGGGTCGCGCACCCCGGCTGGGAGTAGCTCTGCGTGTACTTGAACCAATCCTCGAACGAGCACATGCCGTGCGCGCGGAGCAGGTCCTGGTCGGTGTTGCCCCAGTACGACCCCCCGATCAGCGAGAACGAGCGGGTGATGGCCGGGTTTCCGCAGTCCTCCTTGCTGGTCGCCATGCCGAAGCTGATGTTGTTGCCGTCCGTCTCGAGCCTGTTCTGCACAGCGATGACGGCGGGCTCGCAGGTCCCCACGCCGGAGCACATCTGGTCGTCGGGGCACTCCTTGTGCATGATGCACTCGATCTGCGTCGTGTCGATGCAGACCCCGATGCAGCCCCCGAGCCCCGAGCACTCGCTCGCGGCGGTGCACGCCCTGCTCCGGTCGCCGTCGCACACCCGCCCTCTGCAGGCAAACGTTGCGCCGCCCGAGGGGCAGTCCGCATCGGTCGCGCAGGTCCGCAGGGCGAAATCCTGGCACAGCTGGTCGGGCTTGGTCCACCAGCTTTTGCCATCCATGGCGATTTCCTGCCAGGGGCCTACGTTGAAGACGTCCTTCTCGCTCGCCGGGTATGTCCTGGCGTTCTGCGGGGGCATGTTGGGCACCGTCCCCACCGAGAAGCGCGAGGTCTGGTACAGTTCGTCCGAGGCGGTGCTGGACATGCTGGGCCACGGGAGCTCGGAGCTGCTGCTGGAGCACCTCTCGTCCCCCCAGGCGCGAGCCTCGTCGGTGGGATCGTCTCCGTCGACCACTGGGAGCGTGAAATCCTCCGTATCGTCCAGGGGCATGCGGGTGCAATACCGCACGTTGTTGGTCTCGGGCATGGGCATGCCGAAATTGCCCGAGCGGCACAGGCCGCCGACGCCGAAGAACGAGTCTGCCAGCCCGGCGTCCCGCAACAGGTCGTGCTGGTACGCGAGCTTGTTTCCATCCACCAGCGCGAACGCCTGCAGGAAGCCCCTGTATGCCGTATCCTCCGCCTCACACGGGACGGTGACGTGATATCCAACGGGGAAGCTCCAGTCCTCGGGCCACCAGTCGAGCACGCCGTCGCAGAACTCGCTGTTCTCGGTCATCGGCCCCTCGGCGGCCCACCAGGGCGCGTCCCCCGCTTGCACGTTCGCCGCCGCGTCGGGGTCATCCCAGATGCTGGCCATGAACGTAGGGGACAGCAGGCGTGCGGGGTCGTCGTCCAGCGGGTCCACGCCATCGGTCCAGCCGATCGGGTGCCCCTCCTGCACGATCTGGCGCGGGTCGAACCTGAGCCTGCACCTGGCCCCGAGGCTCATCAGGGTGGTCCAGTTCAGAGCTGCCGTGGCCTTTCCAGCGCACGGCACACACCTGCAGGGGTCGTAGAACACCCCGTCCACGCTCACCAGGCATTGCGGCGTGCTGTACACCACGGCTCCAGGGGAGGGCGCGCCCACAATCTTGAAGTGCGGGCAGGAAGGCGAGACCCCGTCCCTCGGCAGCACCAGAGGCCTGTACACTTTCATGGCGGAGCATATGTGGAGCAGGTGCAGCTGGGCCCCGCACCGCCTTCGCCACAGCTCCACGCGCTCCCTCTGGCTCGCCTGCTCGGGAAGGAATCCTGTGAGCAGCTTCAGGGCCTCGAGCCGAGCCAGCTCGATTGCGTATCGCAGGCAGTAGGCGCTGGCCCCTGCTTCCTCCACCGCCTGAGCTGCGGGAAAGAGGTCGTCGACAAATCGATCCACGAGCTCATCCGGCGGCGGGGGGCGGTCTGGAACGCAGGTGGTGAGCCTGCCCCTCTCCAGGGGAACTGTCCGCGTGGTCGGGTTCACCCTGGCCTTGGCTAGAGCGGACAACCCCCCCACGTTGGCCGCGCGGACGCCAGCCCTGCCGTGGTGCAGGAGGTCCCTGGAGGAGGCCAGCAGGCTGGTGGCGTTCCTGGCCAGCCAGGCCTCCGTCGTGACGTGATCCAGGAACCCCCAGTGAGCGGACAGTTCGAATTCGGGGCAGTACCAGGTGTACGAGAACCCCTGCTCCAGCCCGGCCTGCTGGCTCAGGTTGTACGGGCGCTCGCCTGTGCTGTGGCACGTCACCAGGCCGCTGGAGCAGATTCGGTCTCTGGTGCCATGCAGGGTGGGGATGATGCAGGTGTCCCCCACGCGCTGCCACCCGCAGAGGCACCGGGTTGGGCTGTTGCCGATCTGGAAGCGTTGGGGGTGGAACACGGGGGTCTCGGCGGTAAGCTCGTCCCCCTCCAGAACGACCACCCCCGCCTGCACAAAGTCGGTGTAGGTCACCCGCCCCTCTGGTGTGGCCACCTCGGGCGGTTCCGGGCCGCTCTCGCACATCTGGCTGCTCGACGGGGCATGCCTCGGGCTGTAGTGCCTGAACAGAGGGCTCTTCAGGAAGGCCTGGGCGGTGAAGCGCTTGACGTACGCTTCGAGCCTGGCAGGATCCCCGTCGAAGTCGCCCAGTTCATCCGGATCGTCGTCGAGGATCCCCGCCCCCTGTGCCGGCAGCGTGAAGAACACCTGCTTCAGGGCGGCGTGGCAGACGTCCCAGAGCGTGCTGTCCACCTCTTTGAGCGGGCTCATGGCCTCAGCCTCGCTGGAGTACTGTTGCGTGGGCTGCGTCGGATCGTATCGGGCCTCGTCGTCGACCCTCGTGGAGCCGGACCAGTTGTACTGCAGCCATTCGTCGGGGGCCACGTCGGGCATGTACGCCAGCCACACGTTCTGGTTCTCCAGGGCCTCCTCGAACAGCTCCTCCATCCCTACTTGCAGCGCCTGCAGGACGGTGGTGCTGTTCAGCGACGTGAAGGTCTTGTTCAGCACCGGTGGCAGCAAGGGCCTCCCGGTGAAATTCCGGCAGCAGGAGGGGAGGAAAGGGCCCGTGCCGTTTCCAGCGGCGCTGCAGTCGCAGCCGAAACGATTCACGTCCCCCCAGTCGGCGCGAAGCCCCAGCAAGGTCTCGCGCAGGATCCTTTGGACGTTGGACACGTTCTGGTTCCTGCCGCCCATGCCCCCCGCTAGGATGGTCTTGACCAGGTATCGCATCAGGGACTTGCGGGCGGGGCTGCCGCAGGTGTACGGCAGGGTGTTGGGCGCGGAGCAGGCCCGGGGGTCCACGGATCGGCCCTGCCCCTCCTCCTCGTCTCGCGCCCAGAAGGGCCCCCGGAGGCATTCCAGCCCCTGCTTGCACGCCGGGATGGGCCAGTAGTCGACGCGCGAGTAGGGCCCCATGAAGATGCAGTCCATGGTCTGGTGCAGGACGTCCCCCTCCACGCTGAAGAACTCCACGTCCACCGCGTCCGTGCCGGGCTTGCCCTCGCCCCAGACATCCAGCGAGCGGTTCACGGCTTTCTCGACCAGGGCCCGCGCGCGCGAGTACAGGTGCTGCACCAGCCCGTCCTGATTGACCCCGTACGAGGCCACCCGGTGCTGCTCGGCCGACGGGATGCTGTTGTCCGAAAGGGGGGTCCAGAGGTGCTGGGGCAGGGTGCAGTCCGTCCCCGAGCCCATGCCGTCGACGCAGGCCGCGAAGCGCTCGATCTTTTGCACCTCGGCCGGCCCGGAGAACACCAGGCACGCGTCGGTGTACTCGGGGCCCGGAAGAGTCGCCGCGGTCCGCTCGTACATCCAGTACTCCCCCTCGTCCATCCCTCCCCTGAGCAGGAACTCCTCCAGGCACTGCTGGGCCAGCGCCCCGGTGCTGGCGTCGCCGTCCCGCAGGCACTGCCCGACCCCGAGGCTGTCGGCTTGCGGCAGACTCGGGATGGCGCCATCCTGCAGCCGGAGCAAGTCCCAGTACTTGGGCTGGAACAGCATGTACGCCGCCGGGTCCCACCTCTTCTTCGCAAAGTTCTCCCTGCACTTGACCAGGACGTTGAAGGTGGACACCCCCTGCGCCTGGAACCACGGGTCGTTGGGCACCTGGCACTTGTATCCGCTGGCACTGCCGCTCACGCACTGGGTGTAGTTATGCAGCCCCGAGGACATGGCCTGCAGCTGCGCGTACGTGAACTTGTTGTAGACGTAGTACGGCTGATTCCCGCTGTCGATCATGCCCAGGACCCCGGTGCACCACAGGGCCCCTGCCTGCACCCCCTCCGCGCTCCGGGCCGGCGGGATCCGCAGGCGGTGGTCCCCGCACGCGCAGTTCACCACATCCTTGAGGCTGAACTCGGGCGGGTTGCACCTGGCGGTGTTCTGCGCCATGATCAGGATGCCCAGGGACTGGACCACGCCGATGACGTAGGCCAGCGCGCCGTCGATGATGTGCAGGAACGGCTCGATCTGCATGAGAAACAGGCGCTGGATCGCGTTGGCTGCCAGGGACGTCACGGTGATGCCGAGGGAGGTGGGGCTGTCGCTGGGGTAGCTCGCCAGCGTCTGCGCGCCCACCGTCAGGCACTGCCCCGCTATGACGTCCGAGGCGCTGCTCTCGTTGGCGGGCTTCAGGGACAGGGTGAAGCCGGTGCCGTCCATGAGCGCGATCACCCCTGAGACCTGGCACATCACGGTCTGATGCATGACGACCATGGCGTACAGCGGGGCCAGCGTGACCTGGTGCAGGAACCCGTTGAGCGCGTTGGACGAGATCGTCAGTACCGCGTCTGCGTTGGCGTCCACGTTGCTGGCCCCGCCGTACATGAATCCCACGCTGGCGTCCGAGAGCTGCAGGGCGCTGTTGACCGTCGACGTGAGGATGGAGAAGAACTCGGCGCTCCTGTCCTTGGCCTGGCAGACGTAGCACAGGAAGGCGTCCTCCGGCCACAGCAGGCGGGCCTCCTTCAGGCTCATCAGGCTCAGCTGCATGGTGAGCCCCAGCATCTCCGAGAAGATCATCCAGGCGCCCTGGGCGGACCGCAGGCCCATGCCCCCGTTGTGCCGGAGCAGCGCCCCGATGCCGCACAGAGGCCGCCGCTGGTGCACGGGCGTCCCCACGCAGTTCACCAGGGCGCACTTGTTGTAGGCCAGGCACAGGCGCTGGGCCTGCACGTTGGGGCACCCCTCGCAGCTCCGGTCGTTGCAGTTCCCCTGCATCTGGACCGTCACCTCGATGGGCGTGGACTCGAACACCCCCTCGACGTACGCCCCGCCGTTGGCCAGCCGGACCTGCTTCAGCCAGTCCCACCCGACCTTGCTCGTCGCGAAGACGTGCGCGGTGCTCTGGCTGCGCGCCGCCAGCGTGGTGCCCTCCAGCACGGACAGCCTGGCCGGCCGCGGGATGGCCTCGGGTGGGTCCATGCTCAGCAGTCCGTTGACGGAGACGAACCAGATCTTGTGGGGAAGCATCCCCGCGGCCTTGGGCAGGAACAGGTAGGGCTGCTTGTTGTAAGGATCCGCGCTGCCCGGTATCTTGGTGTACCAGTACTGCCCCCCGCCGAACTGCATGAGGTTCGTGCTGGTCTCCACCCACATGCGATTCCACGTCGCGTTCCCGCCGGCGCTCGGCCTGAAGAAGGCGTGCATCGCCTCGGAGCTGGAGCGGGCCGACTGCTGCCCCGTGTCCCTGTCCTGCGCGGACGTCATGTGCCGCGTCACGAGATCCACCAGCACCGCCCCCTCGATGATCCACATGTTCTCCACCCGCATCAGGACGTGATCGCCGTCCATCAGATCCGACAGGGCGGGGGTCGCCTGCAGCCCCGAGAGACGGGACGCCACCTGCACTGCCTGCCCGCCCCCTGTCAGCTGCACCAGGATCGCCAGCCACTCCCCCGTGCCATCCCCGAACTGCACCGTTAGCGCTGTGCCGTTCGAGATTGTCACGGCATATCCCTCGACGTCCGAGCGGTACACCGGGGAGTGCGCCATGAGGGGGGCGCACCAGAAGGTGACCAGGAGGTCCGCGCCGTCCAGCTCGGCCACCGCCAGCACATAGTCCTCCAGGTCCGCCCTGGCGCGGCGCATGCACTTGCCACTGGCCGCCCCCCTCGGCAGCTCCACGGACGCGACGGCGTTGGTCATCATCAGGCTGGTGTCCAGCTCCCCCGGGAAGAACAGGCTCTCCATGGACACGGGCAGGGGCGCGAGGGGCACGCTCTTCACCGAGACGGCGGCCATCGACTCCTGGAACGCCGCCCACTCCTTGGAGCATATCTGCTTGCACCGCGAGGTCCCGGCGCACCGCTGGAAGTAATCCACCGGCTGCGGGACAATCACCGTCACGTGGGGGTCGTTCTGGAAGTCCAGGCACCGCCCCGCCTTGTCGTCGAAGGTGGACGTCATGTAGTCGATCGAGCTGCTGAGCGCGTCCAGGGCCCTGTACTGGTGGTCGAACCAGGAGTCCATCGAGCCCGAGATCTCGCCCTTGACCCGGTCCAGCACCCTGGAGCACGCCAGATTCGCGTACTGCCCCCCCACGCTGCCGGAGATGGCCTCGTTCACGATCATGAAGAGCGTGGGCAGCAACGAGACCGGCATCGCGGGGGCGCACTGCTCGGCCGCAAACGAAGCCAGCGGCTGGCCCGCCGAGTCCCTGCACACGCACTTGGCCATGGGGATCTGCACGAAGATGTTGAGCACCGTCCGCATCAGGTCCCGCGTCAGCTCGGCCCCGCTCCCGCAGTGGTTGTACACAAAGTCCGCCCAGGGGTTGCCGGCCCCGAACATGAGCTTCAGCCCGGCGCATCCGAGCCGCATCCTCTCGGTGACCGTCGCGTCGAACTCGTCCTGCAGGTCGTACAGCTCGCCCCAGATCAGGTGGAACACCTTGGCCGCATTCAGATCGACGGAGGGGTCCAGCACGCGCTTCGTGATGGACACCGCGATCGCCGACACGGCCCGGTACGAGTACCTGCTCCACGCCACGATGCCCGCCCCGCCGGCGGACAGCCCCTGCATCATGCCTGGCCCGCCAGCCTCCAGCCCCGACTGCACCGCGGCCCACATCTGTGTCACCTGGTCTCGGATCGGGATCCGCGTGAGGGTCAGGACGCTCGCCTGCGCCGCCCACAGATCCACCGTGCCCTGCCCGTACTGGCTCATCCCTTCCATGACGCGGGTGAGCGGCTCGCCGATCGTGGGGCGCTCCGGGCTGATCAGGGTCCCGATCAGGGACAGGCTGTGCCAGAAGATGGCGGCCGCGTCGTCCACGCTGTCGAAGAAGTCGTCGAGCGAGTACGCCTGCTCGCCGCAGTTGGCCAGCACGGGGTGGTACATGGAGTTGCTCTGAAGGCCGCACGTCTGCCCGCCGATCCACATCCGCACGAGCCCCGGGGTGTACAGCACGGAGTTGGTCGCGAATTTGACCAGGAACACCCCCGCGTTGACCAGCTCGGTGGCGAAGCTCCCCACGCGGGGCAGCCTCTGCATGGACGGGCACAGCGCCGCGCGGGAGGAGCTGGGCACCGCCGTCTCCCAGACGGTCTGCTTGAGACGCATGGTCGCCGGGTTCAGCCAGTACGTCCGGCTCGTCGTGTTCCCGCCGTACCGGAAGACCCCCTGCTTCTCGTCGTACGACCGCACGTATGCCGCCTGCACGGTCACCGCGATATTGTCCTCGTTCAGGTACTCCAGCGCCTGGACGCTCGCGTTGAAGACCTCGTCGCACGCCCGCACAAAGTTGCCGGAGAACCCCTGGATTTCCACAAACTTCACCAGATCCTGGCCGCACGAGTAGGCCGCGCATCTCCGGTACGCGCTCACGCGGTAGATCCGGATCCTCGAGTAGCTGCTCTTGAGCAGGATGCCGAACTTGCTGATCTTCTCCGGGCTTGCCATGTCGGAGCAGTACTGGAAGTAGGCCCCCAGCGCGTCGGCGTTCGGGCTGCTGGCGTAGAACACGTAGTTGCGCGAATTCACGGCCGCTATCCTGTTCGTCCCGTAGTTGAACGGGATGGTCAGCCTGTCCTGCGCCTCCTGCTCCACCGTGGTCAGCTGCACCACCGCCTTGGGCAGGGCGGGCACCTGCTGGTTGATCGCGTTCAGGCTGAACACGTCGACCTCGCTCCCCTCCAGCCGCTCCACCTGCACCGCGTGCGCGTCCCCGCCCAGGTCTGCGGCTGACAGGATGGTGTCCCCTGTGATCGCAAAGGGCTGGCCGAGCAGCCTCACGTTCGCCGACACCCGAGCCCGCACGCTCTCCTCCTTGGTGATCACGCTGATCACGCGTTCCGCGCGCCTGCAGATGGGGTCGGCCGCGTACGAGGCCCCGTGCACCCCTACCCCGGCAGTCTGCAGGATCCCCGCCATGCTCGCGGCGGCCCTGCTCAGGCTCTTGGGGGCCGTGGGCATGCCCGGGTTGATGGCGCTGGCCCCCCCCTCCTCCAGCGCGCAGTCCCTGCCCAGTATCGTGGTGCCCTCCCGCCACCGGCGCGCGCCAGTGAACACCAGGTTGTCCCTGCCGGCGCCTGCTGTTCTCGCCGCCATGCAGAAGGGCATGCACGGGGCCACGTCGAGGCAGGCCGTCTCCGCGTTCAGATTCACGTCCTGCCCGCAGCGCGGCACGAGCCACACGGCCGCGTCCAATTCCCTGCACGTCCCTCGCGCTATGCAGTCGTGCGTTGGGAGGGTGGTCCTGTCCCCGCCCGATCCCAGACTGGCGTCCGTCGTTTCGTACCGCGTGAAGGACCAGCGGATCGATTTGACGTACAGGTCCACGCCAGCGCAGGTGTAGAGGCTCGCTGCGGCGGGGGTCGGGAACAGCACCTGCAGGAGGTAGTCCTCCTTCCCCGCATCCGTGGGTATGCCAGACATGGGCAGGATGGAGCACAGGACCACCATGCCCGATGCTGTGTCGGAGCAATTGCACCCCATCATGGCGGTCGTCTGCATGGCCCCCGCTGTCTTGCCGCTGGACAGCGCGCTGACGTCCAGGTCGTGCACCTTGGAATAGGTCACGGCGGCCACGCCCAGGCCGGAATCCATGGGGTGCGCCCAGCTCTGGACCTTGGTCTTGGTGCCGTCGTTCTGTGCCAGGTAGTACGCTGTCTTGCCGTCGGTCACCGCGTACAGCCAGTCCGTCAGGCCCACCACTGCGATCGGGGCAGCGCTGCCGTTGAAGAGCAATCGGTCGGCCAGGAGGTCCGGGAACACCCCTGCCGCCGTGGAGTCGCAGGCCTGGGCTTGGCCCGTCAGAAGCTCCTGGACTATCCAGAACGCCATGTTGACCCAGTTGTCCAGCGCCATCCCCACGCTGCTCATACTGGCGGCCAGAAAGTTGAAGAACGGGGCGAAATCGGGCGTGCACATGAGCAGGTCGAACCGATCCCCCGCCTTCAGGGCGCATCGCACGGTGGTGGCCCGCGGGATCACCACGAGGAGCTGGGTGACGGCGTTCACGAGGTTGTGTATCCCCTCCGACAGGTTCAGGTCCAGCAGGGGGAACAGCAGCAAATCGATCGGGGCCGCCAACGTCCCGCAGATGTTCTGCGCCAGCTGCGATCCTAGCGCCACGAACTCCCTCACGTTGCCCATGCTCGACAGGATGTCCACCACCCCCCTCTCCGGATGCAGGCATTGCATCCCCTCGCAGAAGAACGACTCGATGAACCAGAACAACGCCAGGCTCAGGTTCTTGACGAGATCCACCAGCGTTGTGGCCATTTTGAGCACGGTCTGAATCTCCTCTATGATCAGGGGGAGCAGCCCCTGCAGGCCTACCGCCTTGACAAACCAGATCATGCTGTCCCAGAGGGGCAGCAGGCCTCTGAGCAGGACGTCCACGACCTTGGCCGGGATCACCACGGTCTGGTGTATCCACGGCCCGACGTTTCGGTTGTATGCGCGCACGGCCCCGGTCCAAATCGAGGGATATTCCGTGAAGGTCACGTTCACCGCCGAGAACGCCATGAAGATCACCAGAAAGAACACCCACCACTGCGCCAGGCCGTACACCACCCTTGTCACCACCCTGCCCGCCGCCCCTAGCGCGCTGGTGAATACGGTCAGCAGCGCCACCAGCATCTGCTTGGCCGTGTACCTCTTCAACTGCGACGCGTGCGTGACGAGCGTGCCCAGCGCGTGCGCTATCAGAGCTACGATGCCGAAAATCATGATAGATGCGCCCATCGGTACTGCGAGCACCTCTAAGCCCATCTCAGTCAATCCTATTTCCCAGGCTGTGGAATCATTTTATATAGCGCCTCCAGGGGCTGTGTACATCCACAGTATATATTAGGACGTGGGGCGGGCCAGGGGTCACCCCGCCGTCGCATGCCCCACCCCGTTGTCACCCCCTCTGCTATATTCCTGGCCTTTGTGGTGGTCACCCGCTTCATGTCCGCCGCGCACTGCCTGCCGGTGGATCCCAACGCCACCGCCGAACTCGTCACGTTCGATCCAGCCAATATCACGTTCGTGGCGGAGACGATGATCAGCGTCCCAGTCGAGGTCTCGCCGCCCCGGGACAAAGCTCTGGCTCGCCTGGGAGCCAGGGCGCCCCCCGCAGGCCCTATCCAGACAATGCTCGAAGCCGACGGGGACATTCTGGCGCCCATCGGTGCCTTCTTCCAACGTTTGCTGGACAGCTGGGCTGGCAGACCCGCCTCGGATCATCAGCCGGTCCCGGCCTTGTAGCTCCTGTAGCAGTCCAGCTGCCCCGACTGCACCGTGGAATAAAGCCTCTTGCACTTGCTGCACTCAACGCAGTTGTTGACCAATGGCTGGTTTTGTGTCTCGATCTTGTTTCTGTCGCACTTTTGCAGCTGCTTGTTCCCCTCACAGAAACTGTATTCACCGGATATGTCCGGCCGCGACGCACACTGGATGCACGCGCTCTGCCCCGTGTTTGCCTGGTAGTAATGGTCAGGGCATTGGGTTTTCTTCCCCTTCACGCAGAAATGTCCCACCGGGCATGGGATGCATACCGAGCTGTTGGTGGGGTCGGGGTATGTGGCCCCATCACAGATGCATTCACTCCAGTCGTCCGAATGCGTGAATTGGTCGGAAAGACAGGCAATTGGGGCTTTATCCCCCCCCTCACATTTCCACGCCTTGCTGTTTGCCGGAAGGGTGTATGCCCTTGGTGTATTCAGGTAGTGCTGGGGCCATTGTCGTGCTTGTTCGCATGCAAAACAGGTGCCAACTGCAGACCATCCAAGCATTTAAAAATAAGTAATTGTTTCTCTTCGAATTTGCAGGTGGAGGGTCAATACCTGGAGGCGGCCTGAGATTGGCAGTCTCGTTTCCAACAGTGACTGTATAGCCGCCAGCCTCTGGGACCTGCCTGCATGATCAATGCATCAATAAAATCTGTTACTAAATTATGAATATGGGAATAAAAATTACCAGTTGCAATTATTTGACCTCAGACAGGTATTCCACGTTCCTTTGGGACATTGAACACACTCGATCTGGGTGTTTTGTAGCCCAGACTCTGAATCAAATGATGCATATCTGGAAGCGAACGTCCCCTGTGGACAGACTACAGGGCATTCGGCTGCGACACAGAAATCACATTTACCAGTCAATAATGATTGAAATTTCTTTGCGTTAATAATGTAGAATTTGATTTGTTTTATTTCGTTGACTTTCCAGCATCCAGAATATGACGAGACGTCACAATTTTCTCTGAGGTAGCTTAGGGGAAATTGATCCTCCTCGCTTTTCAATTGTTTTGTATATGGACTCAGGGTTCGCTCAACCCATCTTTCTCTACTGTAATACCATTGTGCAGTGGATGATTCATACTTGGCAGTGTATTGATTGAATGAGATTTTGCCTGGGCTGAACAGAGCTTTGCAGTTGCTATATCTCTGTGCTTGGAAAAATGTACTTTCAGAAACCCATACCCCACTGCTAAATCTTTCTACCCATTTTGCATTCTTGTAATCAAAAATGTATTCTAGATTGTCAAGTGGAAATCCGTTAAAAACTAAAATATCATCAAGAGTTGTTGGCGGTTCAGGGGTTACTCTGAAAACATCCTTTGATTTATCGGTTCTATCTTCAACAATGGTAGGAAGTCTTCCATCAACAGCAAACAGCATGCACATCCATACTACATAATATTTGCCAGTCATAACACAGGTAAAGAGTCCCAGACTTTTATTCCTTAATAGCAATCAAACAGGATATCATTGGTGTATTTACTATCCCCCAGCCTCAGGGCATGGGCTCCTGTCTGACCAACGGAGCAGCAGACCACAAGGAATAGCATTTCTCCACATCATTGTATGTGACATCCACCCCGGTGAGCTCCTGCACCATAAAGCAGTAATTCTCGCGGAACCTTTTGCCCCACTGATCACCCAGCCTCTCCTTGTCGGCCATCGAAGGGATCCCGTGCAGCATGAAGTTG
>JACCDX011527495.1_pt1 | contig 72529 bp, 75 predicted proteins | sample 7449681 | NCBI WGS metagenome assembly JACCDX01 (sample SAMN15323450, study PRJNA562643) | freshwater metagenome | isolation source: river surface water | place: USA:Blue River Watershed | collected 2017-08-18 | reverse complement strand
CATTGGCTTCAGAAAATCGAATGCCGACTTTGCCTCAGTGCCAATGACCGCAAAGGGTCGAAAGCCGACCGCTGCGGGGCAGTTCGAATCCCCGACCCCACCAAAAAACAATGCTTTTTGACCTGAGGAAGTTATTTACACAATCCCTTTTGGGCCGCCAACACCAATTGACCGAACGAGTTCGAAAGTCGATTTTTAGCCCTGCCCAATGCACCTCACATCAGTGCTTGCAAGTGTGGTGCAGTCTTCCCCAGGGCAAAAAGCTGGAAGGCCCGTATTCAGTCGATGCTGGCACCCGAATCTTTGACGGCCTTGGCCCAGCGCGGCAGGTCTGAGCGGATGAGCGCCATGAACTGTTCGCCACTGAGTTTGTAGGGTTCCGCACCCACATTGGCCAATTTATCTTTGACATCACTGGCCTCCAATGCTTGGCCGATGAGTGCTTGCATCTGCGACACCACCGCGCGCGGTGTGCCGGCAGGTGCAAACACGCCGTACCAAGGCGTGACAGCCAGACCCGCGACGGTGTCTTGGATGAGGGGTGAGTTTGGCAAAGCAGCCAGCCGTTTTTCATTCACAACACCCAGCACCTTGATGCGCCCGCTGCGGATAAAGCCAATCGATGAAGGCAAGCTCTGCACCGATACCTGAACCTGCCCACCCACCAAATCGGTGACCGCTGCTGCCGCCCCCTTGTAGGGCACATGCACCAGGTCAATGCCAGCGGCCTTGTTCAGCATCTCGCCCACCAAGTGGTTGACGGTTCCGTTGCCCGCTGAGCCGATCATGATCTTGCCAGGCTGTTGCTTGGCCAGGGCAATCAATTCGGCGGTGTTGTTGGCCGGGAAGTTATTGTTGGCGACCAAGACATAGCCCGCCGTGGCCACGGGGGCGATGGGTTCAAAGTCTTTCAGTGGATCAAATCCGGCGTTTTTATACAGAGAGGGATTGATCACATACGCACTGTCCGCCGTGAGCATGAGCGTGTAGCCGTCCGGCTTGGCCTTGGCCACTTGAACGGTACCGATATTGCCGCCCGCACCGGGGCGGTTTTCCACCACAAAGGATTGACCCGAGAGATCGCTGAGCTTTTGCGCAACGATGCGGGCAATCGCGTCATTGGCACCACCGGCCGCTTGTGGCACCAACAAGGTCACGGGTTTGCTGGGGTACTTGTCCTGTGCGACAGCGCCGGTGCTGGCCAGGCCTGCCACACACAGTGCGAGCAGTGCGCGTCGGGAAAAATGCTGGTTCATGTTTGTCTCCTGAAAGAATAGATTTTTATATATCTTGACCGATGGGTCAGGGGTCTCTGGGCCAATCGGTTGAATGGGGGGGGTGATGCAAAAAATCCAGAGGCGCATTATTGAATACTTAATTACCCATAGAATCCGCCCAATTTTTGAAACATTGGCGTGAACTTTGACACCCAGCCCATGAGATTTTGGACACCCATTGGGGTGTCTGTGCTGGTGTGGGCCACGCTGGCTGGCTGCGCTTCACGGCCTGCGGGCGCGCCATCGGCACCGAGCGCCACCCTGTCTGGCACCAGCGCACAGCCGGTTGCGACTTATGCATGGCTCAACCGCATGACCTGGGGTGCCAACACCAGCCTGGCCCGGCAGGTGGAGCAGATGGGCCAAGCCGCATGGCTGAAACAACAGTTGCAAGCCCGCGAAGCCGAGTTGCCAGAGCCCGCAGCCCAAACGGTGCGCCAGATGACCATCACACAAACCCCGCTGGTCGACATGGCTTTGAAGCTGGAACAGCAGCGCAGAGATGCCGACGGCTTGAAGGACGATGGGGCAAAGAAAGCGGCGCTGCAAGCCTACCAACAAGAGCTCAACCGCATCGCCCGCGAAGCCAGCACCCGACACCTGCTGCGCGCCCTCTACAGCCCGGCCCAGGTGCAAGAGCAAATGACCTGGTTTTGGCTCAATCATTTCAATGTGCACATGAACAAGCACAACCTGCGGGCCTTGGTGGGCGACTACGAGCAAAACGCATTGCGCGTCCATGCGCTGGGCCGTTTTCGGGACTTGTTGGGGGCTGTGGCCCTGCATCCAGCGATGCTGCGCTACCTCGACAACGAACAAAATGCCGTGGGGCGCATCAACGAAAACTTTGCGCGCGAACTGATGGAGTTGCACACCTTGGGTGTGGATGCAGGGTATGGCCAAAAGGATGTGCAGGAGTTGGCCCGCGTTCTGACCGGCCTGGGTGTCAACCTCAGTGCCAACACACCCAAGTTGCGCCCGCAACTCCAAGCCTTGTATGTGCGGCGCGGGCTGATGGAGTTCAACCCCCAGCGCCATGACATGGGCCCCAAAGTGCTGCTGGGCCAGGCGGTGCAGGGCGAGGGTCTGGCAGAGGTGGCGCATGCGCTCGATGTGTTGGCGCGGCACCCCGCCACCGCCGCACACATCAGCCGCAAGCTGGCCACGTTTTGGTTGTCTGACACGCCGCCACAGGCCTTGATCGACCGCATGGTGGCCCGTTGGAAGGCCACGGACGGGCAGATCGCCCAGGTGTTGGAAACCTTGTTCACTTCGGCCGAATTCACCCAAGCAGCGCCAGGCAAGTTCAAAGACCCCATGCGCTATGTGCTGTCGGCTGTGCGGTGGGCCTACGACGATCAGGTGATCCTCAATGCGGGGCCGGTCATGAATTGGATCAACCGGCTGGGCCAACCCTTGTACGGTCGCCAAACACCGGATGGTTATCCGCTGGTGGCCTCGGGCTGGGACAGCCCCGGGCAGATGACCACGCGCTTTGAAATCGCCAAGGCCATTGGGTCGGGCAGTGCGGGCTTGTTCAAAACCGAAGGGCCCCAAGCGGTGGACAAACCCGCCTTTCCCCAACTGGCCAATGCGGTCTACTACCAGGCCATTGAAAGCACGCTGGGGCCAGCCACACGCAACGCTTTGAAGCAGGCCAGCTCAGCCCAGGAATGGAACATGCTGTTGCTGGCCGCACCAGAAACCATGCGCCGCTGAAGCACCAAGGACCGCCATGAAACGACGACATTTATGGGCCTGCGCTCTACACACCGGCACTGCGCTGGCAATGGGTTGGCCGGGTGTGCGGTTGTTGGCAGCCACACCCGCAGCCAATGCCAACACGCCGAAATTCTTGTTCGTGTTTTTGCGCGGGGGCTTGGATGCCGCGAGTTTGCTCATCCCCATCAGCAGCCCGCTGTACCACGAGGTCCGTCCCGATATTGCCATTGCCAAGCCTTCGTCCGATTGGACCAGCGCATTGCCCCTGAATGCCGATTGGGGCCTTCACCCGGCCTTGCGCGAGTCGCTCTATCCCCTGTACCAAAACGGTGAACTCGCCTTTGTGCCGTTCAGCGGAACGCATGATTTGTCACGCAGCCATTTTGAAACCCAAGACAGCATCGAACTGGGGCAATTCAATGCAGCCCGCATCCAATATGGCTCGGGTTTTTTGAACCGGCTGGCCGCGCAGTTGGGGGCCAACCCAGAGGGCAACCCATCAGCCATGTCCTTTACCCACCAGTTGCCCTTGGCCCTGCAAGGCCCTGTGCGTGTGCCCAACACCAGCCTGCGCCAATGGAGCAAACCGTCGGTGGACCTGCGCCAAAGCCAGCTCATTGCCGGCATGTACCAAGGCACCCCTTTGCAAAGCCATGTGCAAACGGGCTTTCAGGTGCGCGAACAGGTGATGCGGGAGATGGCCGCCGAGATGGATGCATCTGGCCGTGGGGCCATCAGCGCCAAAGGCTTTGAGTTGGAGGCGCGGCGCATGGCCAATTTGATGCGCGATCGGTATGCGCTGGGCTTTGTCGATGTGGGTGGATGGGACACCCATGTGGCCCAAGGCGGTGCCAGCGGATACCTGGCCAATCGGCTCGATGAATTGGGCCGTGGGCTGGCGCTGTTTGCCCACGAAATGGGGTCTGCCTGGGGCCGCACGGTGGTGGTGGTGATGAGCGAATTTGGCCGCACCTTCCGCCAAAACGGCAACCGGGGTACCGACCATGGGCACGGCAGCGCCATGTGGGTGTTGGGCGGTGCGGTGCGCGGTAAACAGGTGGTGGGCGAGCAGCAGCTGATCACCCCCAACACCTTGTTTCAAAACCGCGACCTGGCGGTGTTGAACGAGTACAGAGGGGTGTTGGCCGGTGTTTTCAAGCGCCAATGGGGTTTGAGCGACACCCAATTGGCCGCGGTTTTTCCGGGCCATGCGGGTGCCAAAGACTGGGGCTTGCTGTGAGCCTGCTGCAGCCAGCCCCCTTCTTGGTTCACTGCATTCAGGCCGCCATCAAACGCTGTCTGGCATCGGCCAAGCAGTCGTTGGCGCTGGGCTGGGGCGAGGGGTAGGCGGCCCACAAGGTGCCCAGCGGGGCTTTGTCTTCGAAGCTGCTTTGCACGCCAGCGCCCAGCAGCGCCTGGTGCAATTGTTCGGCCAAGGCTTTGTCCACACCAAACAATGCATGGGTGTGGCCTTGGGCGATCACGCGCACGGTGTGGCCGTATTTGCCGCGCACGGCTTGCACCTGGGTGATCTGGGCCAGCGCCACGGCGGTGACCTTTTGGGTGGCGCTTTGGTAAACCAGCACTTTGCCCTCGCTCAGGGCGATCACGCCGGCACCCGACTTGACCTCACGGCCGCACACATAGGCCAGCAGCGAATGGGGGGCTTGGATGTGCTGGCGCAAGGCCTGGGTGGCTGCATCGCTTAATTTTTGGCGGGCGTTGGGGTTGTGGCCCACCATCAGGATTTCAGAGAGGTCGTTGCCGTGGCGAAGGGTATCTAACATGGGGGATGTGCCTGTGTGAAAAAGGCTCACACTGTAGCCACAAGTGCGAGCCCTCGCTTTTGGTGGGCTTTTGCGCCCACAGGCCAGCGGTGGGGCCGAAGGGCTGGCCAGCCCGGCTTCGCATGCTTTTGGATTAAGTGGCCATGGAGGGCATGGGATAAAGTCGCTGCCTGGCAAAAAATTATCAGAGTCAAGCCATGCGCGCCCTTGAATTGGATCCTGCGCTTCCGCTGTGGAAGCAAAAAATCGAACGCACCATCCACCACCCCAGCGTTCAACATGTGATTGTTTTTTTGATCGTGCTCAACGCGGCTTTGTTGGGCATGGAAACCAGCCCCGACATGGTCCAGGCCTATGGTGCCGCAATGGCTTTGTTGGACCACGGCATATTGGCCATTTTCATTTTGGAAATTGTGCTGCTGATGGCCGCGCGGGGTTTGAAGTTTTTTACCGATCCTTGGTGTGTGTTTGACTTTCTGGTGGTGGGCATTGCGATCATTCCGGCCACCGAATCGTTTTCAGTGCTGCGGGCTTTGCGGGTGTTGCGGGTGCTGCGCTTGATCAACAAAATTGAAAGCATGCGCAAAGTGGTCGCAGGCTTGCTCAACTCTTTGCCCAGCCTGGCCTCGGTGGCGGGTTTGACCCTGATTGTGTTTTACGTTTTCTCAGTCATGGCCACCAATTTGTTTGGCCATGAATTCCCCGACCTGTTTGGCAGCATGGGCGACAGCGCATTCACCTTGTTCCAGGTCATGACCTTGGAGAGTTGGTCTGAGGGGGTGGCGCGGCCCATCATGGCCAAACTGCCTTATGCCTGGGTGTTCTTTTTGTTGTTCATCCTGATCGCCACCTTCATCGTGATCAATTTGTTCATTGCCGTCATCGTCGACTCTTTGAACAATGTGGACAGCACGGACAAACCGAGAAAAACGACCGATGCCCTGAGCGCCGAGATCAGCGCCTTGCGGGCCCAAATGTCCCAACAAAAACAAGACCTGGACGAACTCAAAGCCTTGCTCAAAGAACAAGCCGCGCACAAACCTTGAAACACCTGGGGCCCCAACCCGGATCCCATCAGCAGGCACACACCCCCATGACCGAAAACAACTATTGGCCCACTTGTGGGTATGCGCTGATGCAGGTCAACCCGCAGGGGCATTTGCTGGTGAGCGATGATTTTTTGCGCTGGCTGTTGAGCCGCCCGGAGCTGGCACCCATCGCCCAATCGTGCCCGCAGGAGTTGGCATTGCATGAGCAACTGTTGGCACAGCCCCGGCTTGACATCACGGCGCAGCAATTGGCCGGCTTGCGCGATCCAGATGCGGCCGAAAACTATGCGGTTTGGTTGCGCTTTCGCAGCCGTTTGCTGGCCAAGCCCAGCCTGGAGGCCAGTTACATGGCCTTGTTTCAAGGGCAGGGCGTGGATGTGCCGCCCTTGTTGGTGCAGCAATTGACCCAAGTGTTGTTGCGCCACATTTTGGGGACCACGGCCACACCCTTGCAGGTGCGCGTGGCCGAGATGTTGTTTCGCGTTCAGTCCATATCGGTGCAAGAAGACGGCTCGGTGATGGCCGCCGACCGCGACACGGTTGAGCGATTTGCCACCACCGGTGGTTTTGGCTCCTTGGGCGAGTTGTTGCAGCAAGGTGGCGCGACCTTGCGCACCGTCGATTTGGATGTGCTGCGCGCAGACAACGCCCAGGCCTATTGGGCGCGCAGCGAATCCTTTGACTGGGTGGTTTGCATGAACTGTGGCGAGCCCGCATTGCAGGCTTTATGCGATGTGCTCCAGCGTTGGGTGGGCCATTTTTTGGGCACCCAGGTGCAGATTCAAACCGAGACCGAGATCGATGACAAACAATGGGTTTGGCACACCGGTTTGGATGCCCAGTCGAGCGCGATCTTGAATGCCCTCTACCAAGGGCAAGATGTCAGCGCTGAGCAAATGCAGCGCATGATGTGTTTGTTCAAGCTCACGTTTGCCACGCCGCAAGACATGCGGGCCGATGTGCAGGGCAAGCCCGTGTATTTGGGCATGGCCGTTGATGAGCGCAAATGCTTGCAGCTCAAGCCACAAAATTTGTTGCTCAATTTGCCCCTGGCCCAGCGCTCTTGAGGCCATTGGGGGTGCAGCGCCGGGGCGGCTCTGGCTACACTCGGCCCCACCATGAAACCCCGCGCATCCCACCTGTTGTCTTCCTTGGCCATGGCAGCTTGCTTGGGCTTGGGCAGCGGATGGGCCAGCGCCGCTGAGGTGTTGGTGGCCGTGGCCGCCAATTTCATGCAGCCCATGCAGCACATCGCCCAAGCCTTTGCCAAACAAAGCGGGCACCAGGTTCAGCTGTCGTTTGGTGCCAGCGGTCAGTTGTCGGCACAAATTCAAAATGGCGCGCCTTTTCATGTGTTGTTATCGGCCGACGCGGCCATCCCCGCGCAATTGGTGCAAGCCGGTCTGGGCGTGGCTGGCACCTCTTTCACCTATGCCGTCGGTCAATTGGTGTTGTGGAGCCCCAAGCCGGAGCTGATTGACCCCCAAGCGGAGGTGTTGCGCCAAGGTCGGTTCAAGCGCATTGCACGCGCCAACCCCAAATTGGCCCCGTATGGCGCGGCCACCGTGCAAGTGGTGGAGCGCATGGGGCTGACAGCCGATTTGCAACACAAATGGGTGCAAGGTGAAAACATCAACCAAGCCCATCAATTTGTGGCGACGGGCAATGCGGAGCTGGGCTTTTTGGCCTTGTCGCAAGTGGCCACGGCAACGGGCAAAGCAACGGGCTCGATGTGGCTGGTTCCCAGCAGTTGGCACAGCCCCATCTTGCAAAACGCGGTCTTGCTGCACAAGGGCAAAGACAATGCCGCAGCCCTGGCCTTGATGGCTTTTTTGAAGTCGCCAACGGCCCGCGACATCATCCGCAGCAGCGGTTATGTGTTGGAGCCGCTCCCATGAGCCCGTGGTCGACCGATGCTTCAGCGGCTTGGGCAACGGTGGTCTTGACGCTGCAATTGGCCTGCGTGACCACGGTGTTGTTGTTGGCTGTGGCCACACCACTGGCATGGTGGTTGTCGCAAACCACGTCGCGCTGGCGAGCGCCCATCTTGGCCTTTGTCACCTTGCCCTTGGTGCTGCCGCCCACGGTGCTGGGTTTTTACCTGTTGGTGGCGATGGGCCCGCATGGCTGGTTGGGGCAGTGGACACAGGCCATGGGTTGGGGCCTGCTGTCCTTCACCTTCACGGGCTTGGTGTTGGGCTCCATGGTTTATTCCCTGCCTTTTGCGGTGCAACCTTTGCAGCATGCGTTTGAGGTCATGGGGAAGCGGCCGATGGAAGTGGCCGCCACTTTGGGGGCGCGACCCCTGGATGCGTTTTTCACCGTGGCCTTGCCCTTGGCCCGTTCGGGCCTGATCACCGCAGCCATATTGACCTTTGCCCATACCGTCGGCGAGTTTGGCGTGGTCTTGATGATCGGTGGCAATGTGCCTGGCCAAACGCGTGTGCTGTCAACCCAAATTTACGGCCATGTGGAGGCGATGGAATACGCCCAGGCCCATGCATTGGCCGCTGGCATGTTGGTGTTTTCGTTTGCCGTGTTGCTTAGTTTGGCGGCGGTGAAACGGCGCTGGCCAGGTGTGGGTGCGGGCGCATGAACCGCATCCAACTGCAATGGCAGCGCGGCCCCTTTGTTTTACAACTGGATGTGCAGTGCCCCGACCAAGGCATCACCGTGATCCTGGGCGCATCTGGGTCTGGCAAAACCAGCTTGTTGCGCTGCGTGGCCGGTTTGGAGCGACCCGACCGCGCGCGCATTGAAATGGGTGGCGTGCTGTGGCAAGACGACAGCCAAGGCGTGTACCTGCCGACTTGGCAAAGGGCCTTGGGCTATGTGTTCCAAGAGTCCAGCCTGTTGCCCCATTTGACGGTGCAGCAAAACCTGGTCTATGGCTTGCAGCGCGCCAGAGCGCGGCCTCAGGTGCACAGCTTGGCGCAGGCGATTGAGTTGTTGGGCATTGGCCATTTGTTGACCCGCTCGCCAGCGGCTTTGTCCGGGGGCGAACGCCAGCGGGTGGCCTTGGCCCGCGCCTTGGCCAGCCAGCCGCGTGTGTTGTTGCTCGACGAGCCCATGGCCTCATTGGATGCATCGCGCCGACAAGAGATCTTGCCCTGGTTGGAAAAAATGCGCGACGAGCTGCACTTGCCCATGCTGTATGTGACCCATGCGGCCGATGAAGCGGCCCGTTTGGGGGCGCACATGTTGGTGCTCGATCGCGGGCAGCTCAAGGCGCAAGGGACCGTGACCGAGGTGTTTGCCAACATCCACCAACCCCTGGTGGCGGGTGAAGACATGGGGGCCTTGCTGCAAGGCCGCTTGGTCGAGCGCCACAGCGATTGGCATTTGTGCCGCGTTGCTTTTGAGGGCGGCGAACTGTGGTTGCGCGACAGCGGCTTGGCCGTGGGTCAGGCGGTGCGCATGCGCTTGCTGGCCAAGGATGTCAGCATCGCCACCGTGGCCCCGCAACACACCAGCATTCAAAACGCACTCTCGGCGGTGATCGAAGCCATGGTCAGCGATGCCCACCCGTCGCAGGTGTTGGTTCGCTTGCGTGTGGGCCCCTCAGTGGTGCTCTCGCGCATCACCCAAAGGGCTTGGTCCACGCTGGGTTTGCAGGTCGGTCAACGTGTTTACCTGCAAGTCAAATCGGTGGCCCTGGTGGCTTGAGTGGGCCGTTCACCTGACACAGCAAGCCCGTCATTGATTCCATCTCGTTCGAAAGCCGTGAAACACCATGCCCCACATTGACACCCAGGCCTTGGCCCAATTCACCCATCAGATCATGCAGGCCAAAGGCATGTCCAGCAGCGATGCGGCGGTGGTGGCCGCCTCTTTGCAATGGGCGGATGAGCGCGGCATCGCCTCGCATGGTGTGGCATTTCTACCCCGCTACGTGGAGATGATCGATGCCGGTGACATCGATGTCCATGCCCGCCCCGAGCGGGTGCATGGCACACCGGCCATCGTGGATGCCAAGCAGGCCGCCGGTTCGGTGGGCATGGGCTTTGCCATGCAAGAGGCTTTGCGCGAGGTGCACAGCTTGGGCACGGTCAATTTTTGGATCAGCCATTTGACCCATGCCGGGGCCATGGGGCAATTTGTGCAAACCGCTGCCGAACAAGGCTGCATGGCCATGTTGTTTGTGGCCGGGCAGCCATTGATGGCCTACCACGGTGCGGCCAAAGCAGGGGCCACCACCGGGCCCTTGGCCATGGCCGTGCCCGGCCCCGATGGCGAGCCGATTGTGTTTGACATGGCCACCAGTGAAATATCTTTTTCGCGCTTGCGACGCGCGCGTGCGCTCGGTGCGGTATTGCCCATGAATGCGGCCTTGGATGCCCAAGGTGCTGTCACCACCGATGCCGCGCAAGCCACCACGCCCTTGCCCATGGCCGGTGCCAAAGGTTCGGGCATGGCCTTGATGTTTGAGTTGATGGCCAGTTTGGCGCTTGGCAATCCCGTGGTGGCCAAGCATTTGCGGGCCACCAGTGCCGCCGAAAAACGGCATTCCCAAAATGCCATGCTCATGCTGGCGCGGATCGATGCGTTTCCCGCTGGCGGGGCTTATGTGCAACAGGTGGCTGCACTGCGCGATGCTTTAAAAGCCATGCCCAAAGCGCAAGGGGTGGCGCAGATCCACCTGCCGGGTGAGCGCCGGCGCATGCACTGGCAGACCAGCCAGGAACAAGGGGTGTGGGTGGACCCGCCGGTGTGGCAGGCCTTGGCAGATTTGGGCCAGGCCCATGGCGTGGGCTTGCCGGCTACTCGACCGTGATGTTGCGCTCTTTGATGACCTTGCCCCAGCGCTGGCTTTCTTTGGCCAGCCAATCGGCAAATTCGGCTTGCGTGCCACCGACCACTTCCACGCCCTGACCGGCGAGCTTTTCGCGCACATCTGGGCTGGCCAAGGCCTTGACCAATGCCGCATGCAGTTTGTCCAAAATGGGCTTGGGTGTGCCTGCCGGTGCGATCATGCCGGTCCACGATTGGGCTTCAAAGCCCGGCAAGGTATCGGCAATCGGTGCCACGGTATTGATTTGGGGCGAACGCTGGGGCGAAGACACGCCCAAGGGCACCAACTTGCCCGATTGCACATGGGGCAGCACCAAGGCCATAGAGGCAATCATGCCGGTGACTTGACCACCCAACAAATCATTCAATGCGGCAGCACCACCCCGGTAAGACACCAAGGTGATGTCGATGTTGGCGGTGGACTTGAGCAATTCGGCCGATAGGCGGCTCGATGTGCCCGCCCCAGGGGTGGAGAAAAACAGCTTGTTTTTTTCTTTCCCCTGGGCCAGCAGGTCTTGGATGGTTTTGATGCCTTTGCTGGGGTGCACCACCAGCAACTGGGGACTGCGCACCATCAAGGAGATGGGCACAAAGTCTTTCAGTGGGTCATGGGTGACCCCTTTGTACAAAAAGGGATTGGTGGCAAAGCTGTCAAACACCACCCCCAGGTGATAGCCGTCAGGGGCGGAGCGGGCCAGTGCATTGGTCGCCACCACACCGCCCGCAGCGGGTTGGTTTTCAATGATGATGGCTTGACCCAGGGTTTCGCTCATCTTGGGCGCGACCAAACGCGCTGCCACATCGGTCACGCCACCGGGTGGGTAGGGCACGACGATGCGAATGGGTTTGTTGGGGTAGTCTTGTGCCCAGGCCAAGCCCGATACCAGAGCCAACCATACACACAGGTTTTTGAGTTTCATGGGTGTCCTTTCAACGGCAGGTATTTGTTCAACCAGTCGCGCACCACTTGCCACACCCGTTGGTTGCCCTCGGCGAACATGAAATGATTGGTGTCGCCAAACAGGTGCAAGTCGGTGGGCATTTTGGCTTTGGCAAACAAGGCCAGCGATTGTTCGGTCGGTGTGACCGTGTCCACCGAGCTGTGCAACAGCATCAAGGGTCGCGGACTGATTTGGTCAACCACGTCTTCGGCGCGAAAGTCAAACATGCTTTGCGCGGTTTCGGCGGTGAATTCTTGCAACGCACCGGGCACCAATTGGCGCTTCAAACCGGGCGGCAAAGGCACGATGTGCATGCGCGGCACCATCAGCGAAGTGCCGGTTTTTTCACGGTGCGCGCGCCCTTTGGCGAGCATGTCGGTGAAATCGGCCCAGGCCTCGGGCGTGGGGTGCTGGCCGCGAAACTTTTTTTCGCCGTGTCCCCATCCACCCGATGAGATGACACCGGCCACGCGTGGGTCAATGGCACCGGCATAAATCGCCACCGCCGCACCAAAGCTGGAGCCAATCAGGCCAATGGCATCGGTTTGTACCGTGGGCTCGCCTGTCATGAAGCCGACCGCATCGAGCGTGGCTTGCACTTGCTCCATGCAGATCAAATGGCCGCGCGGGCCTTCGCTGTCACCACAACCAGGCATGTCAAAGCGCAAGGTGATATAGCCCATGGCCTCGATTTCGGCACACGGTCCCAAGACGTTTTCGGCCGATTTGTTGGAGCCAAAACCATGCAGCACCACCAGGGCCGGGCGGCGTTCGTTGCTTTGCATGCCCGCAGGCCAGCGCACCACACCGGCCAAGCGCAGGCCTTGTGAAGTGAAGGAGATGTTTTTTTCGTTCATGGGGTGCTTGCTTTGCGGGCTGATTGGGCACGCTCAATCGCTTTGGCCGTGGCCAAGGAGGGGCGCATCTTGTCCTCGTCGATGTGCACGATGCCATGCGGCAAATGCCATTCGCTGAAGCGGTTGACGCGGTATTGATGCGGCTTCCATTTTTCGGTCACAAAATCGGGGTCGCAAAAATATTCAATGCCGCCGCCCATGGGATTTTGAAAATACCAAAAGTAGGCAGATGAAATCGGGTGTCGGCCCGGCCCCACCTGGGTCGACCAACCGCGCTTGGCAAAGGCCAGGCCGCCACCAAACACCTCGTGTTGGTCGCGCACTTCAAATGCCAAGTGGTGCAAAGCCGATTTGCCGCTGGGGCTTTTGAGCAAAAACATATTGTGGTGTTCACTGCGCTGGGCCCAGCGCAAAAACACGCCTGCACCCCCCACATAGCGGTCGGACAAATGAAAGCCCAGGCGCTGGCGGTAAAAACGCTCAGCCTCACCGGTGTCGGGCACAAAAAAAACAATGTGCCCCATTTGCCAAGGTTGTGCGCCATCGTATTGCGTGCTGATGCGGTCCACCCGCAGGCGTTGACCCGGTGCATTGCGCGGCACCACCGTGGGTGGTTTGACCCCTTTGCGCTGGGACAACCGCAAGCCAAAGTGAATGCCGGCATCGTCCACGCTGTGCGCCACGCCATCGCGGTCCATGCTCACGGGTCGGTCGTGTGCCAGTTCGTTGGCCAAGCGGTCCAGCTCGCGCTGGGTTTTCACACCCAGTACAAATTCACGAAACTGTGCGCCTTCGCTCAAGGGCGGGGCCAGCAGATGGCTGTGGGCAACGCGCACCACCACCTCAGCCCCATTGCCGGTTTGAAAGCGCAACAGTTGGGCGCTTTGCGATGTTTTTTTCAAACCCCAATCGGTGAAAAAGCGCCGTGATTGCGCCATGTCGGTTGAGCCAAAGTGAACCGATTCAATGCCGGTGAAATCCACGTGGGTCTCCTGGGTTTGCAGGTCTCATTGGGTCGCCAAGTGGTCCATGACCACATGGCGCATGTCTCCCCTTGAGGGGTGGAAACCATGATAGCCCCAAGCCCCACGCATGAACATGGTGTCAACGCGGTGAAAATTTTCTCAAGGTGATCACATGGATCGGCGAAACACGCTGGCCTGGGCTTGGTCATGCACCTGGTGCGCGGGCCCGGCGTGGGCGCAATCCAACCCAGCTGCTGAACCGAACAAGCCGCTGCTGGGGTGGGGGGTCTTGTTAGCGCATGCCGCTGATTGACCTCTGAAGCCAAGGCCCCTCAATCGCGGTAACTGGGGTCCATGCGGTCGAGCATGCGCAACAAGCCGGGCCACTCCATCACGCCATAAGGCCGACGGGTTTGGGGTTGGTAGTTGAGGTAGGTTTCTTGCAGCACGGCATCGGGCACGGGTTGCAAGGGCGTGTTGCAGGCCATGGCTTGCAGTTGGGCGCGGCAAGACAGCTCCAAGCGGTGCATCCAATTGAAGGCCTCGCCCACGCTGCGGCCGCAAGTGAGCAAGCCGTGGTTGCGCAAAACCATGGCTTCGCTGTGGCCCAAGTCGCGCACCAACACCTCTTGCTCGGCCATGTCGAGCACCACGCCCATGTAGTCGTGGTAACTGATTTTGAGAAAACGCATCGAGGTTTGGTTGATGGGCAACAAACCACAGGCCAAGGATGACACGGCCATGCCCGCCGGTGTGTGGGTGTGGATGACGCAGGCCACTTCGGGCCGTGCCTTGTGGATGGCGCTGTGCAAAATGAAGCCGGGCTTGTTCAAGCCGTAGTTCAGCTCGCCAAAGTCGGGCTGGTAGAGCACTTGGCCGTCGTGGTCGATTTTGACCAAGCACGAGGCACTCATCTCCTCATACATCATGCCGTAGGGGTTGGTGAGGAATGCGTTTTCTTCACCCGGTACGCGCAAGGTGATGTGGTTGGCCATCATGTCGGACATGCCGTAATGCGCCACCAAGCGGTAACAAGCGGCCAGGTCCACCCGGGCTTGCCACTCTTGGGGGGTGACCTGTGATTGGAGGCTGGGCAGGTTCAGTTTTCCAAGGCTCATGGTGTCTGCTTTCTAGGTGGTGGGGCTCACACCTTGTCGCCCCATTGGTGCTCGTCGGCGGCCAGGTTCTCCAGCAGTTTGAGCAACACCTCGCGGGTGCTCTGCACCTGCGCGTCGCTCAAGCCTTGGGTGCTGACCTGGTTGGTTTGTTCCGCCAAGGGGACCAGCTTTTTCTGCAAGGCCCGGCCCGCGGCGGTCAAATACACATACATGTTTTTTTTGTTGTCGGGCGACTGGCGGCGTTCGATATAGCCCTGGGCCTCCATGGCCTTCATGGCCGCGAAGGTGGTGGGCTCCATCACACCGGCACGCACACTGAGTTCGCGCTGGGTCAAGCCATCGCCATGCCACAAGATGCGCAAGAACGCCCAATGTCCAAACGGCACTTGGTGCTGTGCCAAGCGGGCTTGCAAGGCCCGCGTGTAGGCGCGTGCGGTGTCGCGAACCAGGTGGGCCAAGCGGTCGTTGGGCACCGCCTCTTGCCAGTGGCGCAGCAGTTGCTGGGTGTCTTTTTTCATGCCACCGGGGCCACTTGGTGGGCGGGCCTGATGCTGTGGCCCGTTTGGGCCGAGGCCAAAATGCCCAAACTCACAGCGGTGCTGGCGCGCGACCAATGGCCGTTGTGCAAGGTGGCTTGACCCGTTTGGGCCAGCTGCATTTCGTCGATGACTTCTTGCCGCGGTGTTTGCGTCAGGGGCACGGCTTCAAAGCTTTGTGCGGTGTCGCCATCGATGGCCACACCTTGGGGGGTCAAGCGCAGATCGGCATGCTCGCAGCCAATGATCACCGGCCCGAAGTGCGGATGCGCGCTGGGTGGGCTGTCGCTGACGGGTGGGCTCCACAACGCGCCGCCATAGTTGCGCTCGGCTTTGAGCTGGGCCTCTTGGGCGGCATCGGCCACGCTTTGCAAACGCTGGCGTGCTGCACCATGGACACCCTTGGGTTTGGCAAAGCCCATTTCATTGAAGCCGTCCATCCAGGCATCGCTGTCAAAGTGTCCATAGCCGCTGTAGGTCATGCTGGCAAAGGCCCCGCCCTCAAAGGACAGCAAAGCGCTGTAGGCACCTTCGGTGGGCCGTGCGCTGTCCCAATTGCCGGTGTGGGCCATGATGCTGCGCACCAGGCCACCGCCGAGCAATCGCACCATGTCCACCTGGTGCGCCGCTTGGCTGTGGATCACCCCACCACCGGCTGAGGTGAGCAATTCTTCCGGGCGGCGTGGGCGGTATAAAAAATCGGTGTATTGCAAGGCATGGATCATGCGCACCCGACCATAGCGTCCGCTGGCAATCAGTTGGCGCGCGCGCAGCACCGGCGCATTGAAGCTGTGGCTGGGGCCCACGATCAAGGCGGTGCCGGCTTGTTCACAGGCTTGCACCATGCGGTCGCATTCTTCCAAGCTGATGGCCATGGGTTTTTCCACCAGCACATGTTTGCCGTGTTGGGCGGCCAGCACCACATGCTCGGCATGGAATTGGTGGGGCGTGGCCACATACACCCAATCCACATCGGGCCGCTGGCAAAGTGCTTGTACCGATGCCTCGCTGGGGGCGTGAAAGTCGCGTTCAAATTGCGCGCAGGCCTTGGCCATGGGGTCGCAGGCCGCGACCAATTGCACCCGCGGGTCTTGCACAAAGGTGGGCATCATCAAGGTGAATGCGCGGCCCAAACCCGCCACGCCAATGCGCAAGAGGCCGCTCACAGCGCCAACTCCAAAGGGCCGCCGCTGTGCGAGCGCGACACACACACCATGATGTGCTGGGCGCGCTCTTCGGGCAGCAAGACCATGTCGCGGTGTTCCACCTCGCCGCTGATCAAACCCACTTTGCATGAGCCACAGGTGCCGCTTTCGCACGAACTGGGCACCGCCACGCCCGCGCTGCGCAAGCATTCCAAGATGCTGCGCTCAGGCGGAACCGTCAAGCGCAGACCGCTCACGGGCAGCACCACCTCAAAGGCCTGGTTGTCGGCCCAGCCGCTGCTGTCGGCCCCAAAGCTTTCAAAATGGATTTGGTGGGCGGGCCAATGCCCGCTCATGTCGCGCACGCTGTCCATCAATCCTTGGGGGCCGCAGCAGTACACATGGGCCCCGCTGGGCGTCTCCAACACCGGCCACAGGTCCAGAGACTGGCTGGGGTCGCCGCCATCGTGGTGGATGTGCACGCGATCGTGCCAAGGTGCTTGCTGCAATTCGCTGAGGAAAGCCGTGGCCTGAGCGTCTCGGCTGCACACGTACATCTGAAAGGAGGCCCCTGGCATCAGGGCCAAGGTGTGCGCCATCGCATAAATGGGCGTGATGCCAATGCCGCCCGCGATCAAGATGTGCTGCTGGGCCTGGGTCTCCAGCGGAAACAGGTTGTCGCCCCCGCTGATGGCCAGGCTGTCGCCCTCGTGCACGCCATCGATCAAACTGACCGAGCCGCCGCGCCCTTGGGCATCGCGCTTGACGGCGATGGCCCAGTGGTCGCGTGCTTGTACCGGCCCGCACAGCGAGTAACTGCGCGTGTGCCCACCCGGGGTGAGCAAGCGGATGTGCGCACCCGCCGCCCAAGCGGGCAGGTCAGCCCCCGATGGATCGATCAATTCAAAGCGCACGATGTCGCGCGCAATGGTTTGTTTGCGCCGCACCTGCAAGGTGCTCAGTGCAGCGACGGCCAAGGAAAAAGGTGACATGGTTTGTACCAACGCCCGCAGGCTTGACAAGGTGTAAACTGCAATCATAAGCTTAGATCACTAAGTATTTAATGGCCGCGCCCAAAACGGCCTGCAAACCACCACTGGACCAGGAGCTGGCATGCTGACCCACGAAGAAAATATGTTGTTGTGCCGTGTGGAGGGCGATGCCCCCATGGGCCAATTGATGCGCCGCCACTGGCAATTGGTGTGCCTGGCCGAAGAAGTGCCCGAGCCCGATGGGGCACCGGTGCGCGCCCGTGTGCTGGGTGAAAACCTGGTGGTGTTTCGCGACACCGATGGCCAGGTCGGCGTGCTCGATGAGATGTGCCCACACCGGCGCGCTTCATTGGTCTATGGCCGCAACGAGCACCGGGGCTTGCGCTGCCTCTACCACGGTTGGAAGATGGATGTCAGCGGGCAAGTGGTCGAGATGAGTTCCGAGCCTGCGGGCAGCGGCTTGGTCAGCAAGGTCAAGCACAAAGCCTATCCCACCCAGGAGTGGGCGGGCATGGTGTGGGCTTATATGGGTCCGAGCGAGACCTTCACCCCGTTTGTGCCGCCGCGCTGGGCACCCACAGACGATGTGCAGGTGTCGATTGCCAAAATCATCATCCCGGCCAACTGGGCGCAAATACTGGAGGGCCAAATCGACTCGGCCCACAGCTCCAGCCTGCATTCTTCCGACATGGTGCCTGCACGGGTGGACGGGGCCAAAGCCAACAACGAGCAATGGTTGCGCCCCTCCACCGACAAAGCCCCGCGCATGCAGGTCGAGGTCAATGGCTATGGTTTTCGCTATGCGGCCTTGCGCCGCCCGATCCAAAACGCAGCCACCCACGAGTACGTGCGCACCACCGTGTTTGTGGCACCCGCGTCGGCTTTGATCCCGCCCAACGATGTGTACAACGTGGCCAACATCAACACCCCCATCGATGACCACCACACGGCCTTTCACTTCATCGCCTGGGGTGACCCGCAGTCCACCCCCAGCACCGCCGCCTGGCGCAAGTTTTTGCACACCGAAGTTGGCATCGACCTGGATGCGGCCTATCACCCGGTGCGCCACCTGGGCAACCATTTCTTGCAAGACCGCGCGGCCATGAAAGCCGGTAACTTCACTGGCATTCCCGGCATTCCCAACCAAGACATGGCGATGTGGGTGGGCATGGGCCCCATCGTCGACCGAGAACACGACCGCTTGGGGGCCAGCGACATGGCCATCGTGGCATTTCGCCGCCAAATGCTCGACGCGGTGCGTGCTTTTGCCAATGGCGGGCCCGCCATTGGCGTGGGCGAGTTGCACATCCCCGAGTCGGTGTGCTCGTTCCAAGGCGTGATTCCCAAAACCACCGATTGGCGCGCTTACCAAGCCCAACCGGTGGGCGCGGCGCAAGAAGCCGTGACCCCGTGATGCCCCTGTCCCTCAACCAACCCATCCATCCCGATTGAACATGCAACGCAGAAAACTTTTGATCGCTGGCGCGGCCCTGGCCGCTGCCTCACCGGCGCTGTGGGCCCAGGCCTATCCCAACCGACCCATCAAATTGGTGGTCCCTTTTCCACCGGGTGGTGGGGCGGACAACTTGGCCCGCATCGTCGCGCCCAAATTGGGCGAATTTTTGGGCCAGTCCATCGTGATCGACAACAAGCCGGGGGCCGGTGGCAATTTGGGCAGCGAGGGCGTGGCCCGCTCAACCGCCGATGGCTACACCTTGTTGTACGGCACCAATGGCACCCACGGCACCAACCATGCTTTGTATGCCCGCACCGGATTTGAATTGCGCGACTTCGCCACCCTGGGCCGGGTGTCTTTCATTCCCGCGATGCTGGTGGTCAACCCCAGCGTGCCGGTGCAAACAGCCGCCCAGCTGCTGAGTTACTTGAAGGCCAATCCTGGCAAGTTGTCGTATGCCTCGGCGGGCAACGGCACCACATCGCACATGGCGGGCGAATCGTTTCGCCGCATGGCCGATGTGGACATCCAGCACATCCCCTACAAAGGGGGCGGCCCCGCACTGACCGGCTTGCTCGCCGGGGATGTGCAAATGATGATCGATCTCACCGCCAATTTGATGGCCCAGGTGCAGGCTGGCAAATTGCGGCCCCTGGCCGTGACCACCCGCCAGCGTGTGCGCAGCCTGCCCGACTTGCCCACCTTGGATGAGGTCGGTCTCAAAGGCTTTGACCTGGCCGCCACCGATGGTTTGTATGCGCCTGCGGGCACACCGGCTGCGGTGGTGGAGCGCATCAATGCCGCTTTGCAACGTGCCTTGGCCGATCCCGAGGTGGTCGAGCGCTTGCGGGGGCGTGGGGCCGAGCCGGTGCTCAGCACCCCGGCCGAACACCAGGCGCACATCCAGCGCGAATTCCCGATTTGGGCGCGCTTGGTCAAAGACACCGGTGCCAAGGTGGATTGATGGCCATGAACCCTTTGAAATTTGTGGGCGCACCGCCCCCGCTGCCCGACAAAATCGCGGCCACCCGCCAGCACTTTCAAGCGCTGGACAATTTTTTCCAGGTGTTTGCCGTGCGCCCCGGCGAGCGCTTGCTCATGCTCACCGACCCTTTGCTCGACCCCGGTGTGGTGCATGCCGTGCAAGGCCTGTGCCTGTCGCGCGGCGCGCATTTCGAGATGTACATGGCCCCCAGCACCACCTTGCCCGCGGTGCCCGACAACCTCAAGCCCTTGATTGCGGCGGTGGATGTGGTGGTCTCGACTTGGTTTTGTTCGATCGAAGACCCGTTCAATGTGGCCCAGCGCAAGGCCGGTCAGCGCTGGATCAAGATCACTTATTTCCGCGACCTGGATTTGCTGCACACCCCGCATGCGGCCTTCCCGGTGGACTTGGTGGGCGAGATCATCCGCGCCACCGAGCGGCGCTTTCCCAAGGGGCGCGATTTTGAATTGCGCTTCACCGATGTGCGGGGCTCCGATCTGCGCATTCCCTACACCGCCGCCATGCGCGATGCCATGTTTGCAGGCAACCGCTGGCGCGGCAAGATGAAGGCCGATGAGCCGGGCTGTTATGTGCATTACTTGCCCACCCACGGCCCCAATTTTTGGGACAGCACGGCGATGAAAAACGATGGCAACGCCGCGCTTGCGATTGACGGCGTGCTCTATCCCCAGGGTGCGATTGGTTTTGACCAGGTGTTTGAAGAGCCCATTGCGGTCGAGTTTCGCAACCGGCATGTCACCGCTGTGCATGGCCACAGCACCGAAGCTGGCTTGCTGCGCGAGATGTTGGTGGGTGGCAAATTGATTGAAGGCGGTGGCTGTGGCTTCAACCCGCGCGCACCGCGCCATGTGATTTACCCCGCCGGTTCCAATGCCCCGGGCGCATTGCACTTTGGCATCGATCTGGCCCAGCCCAGCGATTGGATTCGCCGCCACATGCCCAACTGGGAAGAGCCACCGGTGCACCAAGACCTGATCGTGCTCGATGCCACGGTCACCGCTGGCGATGAAACCGTGATCGACCAAGGTTTTTTGTGCGCGCTGCGTGACCCCCAGGTTGTGCAAGCGGCCGCCCGCTATGGCGATCCGGTGGCCATGCTCGAAGCACCTTGATTTTTTTGGAGAGATTTCTATGAACTGGTTCCAGCGCTCTGGTTTTGCGCGTGGCTTGGCTTGGGGTTTGGGGCTGGCTTTGTGGGCGGCCCAAGGGGCCTGGGCCCAGGCCTATCCGAACAAGCCGATTCGCTTTGTCATCACCCATGCCGCAGGCGGGTTGCCCGACACCGTGGCACGCATTTATGCCCAGCGGCTGAGTGAACGCTTGGGGCAGCCGGTCACGGTGGACAACAAGCCCGGTGCCAATGGCATGGTGGCGGCCCAGGCCCTGGCCTTGGCCCCCAAAGATGGCTATACCTTCATGGTCACCGACGGATCGACCTTCTCCATCAACCCCTTGATCAGCAAGTCGCTGAGCTACGACTACAAGCGCGATTTTGTGGCCGTGTCTTTGGCCGCCCGTGCGCCCCTTTATTTGGCGGTGCACCCCAAAATCCCGGCCAACAACCTGCGCGAGTTGATTGCGCTGGCCAAGGCCAAGCCGGGCACTTTGACCTATGGGTCGTCGGGCATTGGCAGCACCCATCACCTGACCATGGAGTCCTTCAAGGCTTCATTGGGCTTGGACATGACCCACATCCCCTTCAAAGGCACCGGCCAGTCGGTGCCCGCCTTGGTGGGCGGTCAGGTGGACATGTTGTTCTCGGCGTTGCCCTCGCTGTTGGGCTTTGTCAAAAGCGGTCAGGTGCGCTTGCTTGGCAATAACGCGGCCAAGCGTTCCAGCCAAGAGCCGGGTGTGCCAGCGATCGCCGAAATCATTCCTGGTTTTGACTTTGCGCCCATCGTGGCGGTGTTTGCCGCCAGCGGCACTCCCGCGGCTGCGGTCGAGCGCATCAGCAGCGAGATGGCCGCGATTGCCAAACTGCCCGAGGTGGTGCAAACCTTGAGCAATGCCGGCATCGAGGCGATCGGTGGCAGCGCCGCAGAATGCCACCGTGCGGTGCTCGAAGAGGTGGAGCGCTTGGGCAAAGCCGTGGCCCAAGCCGGCATTCAAAAAGAATAAGCCCGGCCCACCCGGCACAAACCACACCCACCCATGTGCTGGCCCGCTGATTTTTCCGCTGAATGCGCGCGCCAGCTCGCCTTGGCGATGTGGACCGGGTTTTGGGACACGCCCCATTTGGAGGGCCTGTTGGCGGTGGGCATGACCGCTTTTTTGGTCGGTGGTGTGGTCAAAGGCGCGATCGGGGTGGGCTTGCCCATGCTGGCCGTGCCCATGATGTCTTTGGTCATGCCTGCGCCGCAAGCCATGGCCTTGGTGGCCGTGCCGGTGATGGGCTCCAACCTGTGGCAAGCCTGGAACGTGGGCCAATGGCGGGACAACCTGCGCCGGTTTTGGCCCTTGTCCTTGGCCCAAATGGGGGCCACCTTCATGACCGTGCGCATGACGCTGGAGCTCGATGCGCGCTACCTCAACCGCATGCTCGCGGCCGTGTTGGTGCTGGCCGTGCTGCTGATGGCCTTCAAGCCGCAGTTTGAAGTGTCTGCGCGGCGCGAGCGCTGGGTCAGTGCATTGGTCGGTTTTTTCTCGGGCATGTTGGGCGCGGTGTCATCGCTCACCGGCCCCATCATCATCACTTACCTGATGGCCTTGCGCTTGAACCGCGCGCAATTCATTGGTGGCATCAGCATCATTTACCTGTTTGGTTCGGTGCCTTTGTACACCGCGATGTTTTATTACGACCGCATGGGATGGGGCCAAGTGGGCTTGTCCCTGTTGGCCTTGTTGCCCATGGCCGCCGGTTTGTACATGGGGCAATTTTTGGGGCAGCGCATCAGTGAAAAAGCATTTCGGCGGTTTTTATTTGCTTTTTTGTTGACCATGGCCGGTCTGCTGGTGTGGCGCTGATCAGGGTAAACATGTGTGGGCTTGGCCCATCAATTTGCCAATTTTTCGCATCCAAGGACTAAGATCCAACCACCCCTCCCAGCTTCTTCGGTGTGTTGTTTGCCATGAAACCTGATCCATCCAAGCCTTGGATAGGCTACCAACTCGACGACTCCGTGCCCTACCTCATGAACCGGGTCACCGGCCTGATGAACCGGCAACTGGAATTGCAGTTGAGATCGTTCAAGGTCAGCTTTCAGCACTGGCGCATATTGGCGGTGCTGGCCCAGCAAAACGGCAGTTCGATCACCGATTTGTCGATCTATGCGGTGGTGCCCCATTCCAGTTTGAGCCGCTTGCTCACCCGCATGGAAAACGAAGGCTTTGTGCGCCGCGAGGTCGACACCCAAGATGCGCGCACGGTGCGGGTCTACACCACAGCCGCGGGAGTGGCCATGTACCGGCGCATCTTGCCCATGGCCATCGATGTGCGCGAGCAATCGCTGGCGGGTTTGACCAAGGCGCAAAAAAACAGCTTGCTCGGTCTGATGAACCACATGCTGGCGCAATTGCAAACGCCCTAGCGGGCTTTTGCATCACCCAGGGTTCAAGCCTTGCTCAGGCCTGCGCGGGACTGCGCGGTCACTTCAATGGCGTCCACAATCGCCTCGTAACCGGTGCAGCGGCAGTAGTTGCCGCTGATGTGGGCGCGGATCTCTGTGCGGCTGGGGCAGCCCCCTTGTTCGAGCAAGGCGCTGGCACACATCACCATGCCAGGGGTGCAAAAGCCGCATTGCAGGGCATTGCGCTGCACAAAGGCTTGTTGCAGGTCTTGGAAATTCCCCTGGGCATCCAAGCCCTCAATGGTTTGCACCTCGCTGTCTTGGGCTTGGATGGCCAGCATCAGACAGGCGCGCACGATGCGGCCATTGACCCGCACGGTGCAAGCGCCGCACACGCCGTATTCGCAGCCCAAGTGGGTGCCGGTCAGGCCAAGTTGTTCACGCAAAAAATCGGCCAAATGTTGGCGCGGCTCAACCTGGGCATGCACCGCAACGCCATTGACGTGCAAAGACAGGGGGGACAAATGGGGCTGGGTCATGGTGGGGGCTTCACAGGTGGGGCCAGGCGCGTTGCAACAACACCGTGGCCAAGTGGCGTTTGGTGTCGGCCTGGGCTTGCAGGTCGGCCTCGGGTTGCAGGTCGGCCGCTATGGCGGCGCGCAGTTGGTCGAAGGGCGGTACCGCTGTGCGGGCATTGAGCAAGGCTTCGGCCCGGGTAGCGCGGGTGGGCCGGTCGCCACAGCCCAAGAAAACCAAGCGGCTGCGTTGGCTGGCCGGGTGCGACCAGGCGGCCAAACCGGCCATGGCGTAGTCGCCGTGGCGGCGGCTCAATTCGTCAAACACCATGGCACTGCCCGCCGCTGGCAAGGGAATGATCACCTCGCACAGCAACTCCCCAGGTACCAGGGCGGTTTGGTAGAGGCCTTGGAAAAAATCGGCCGCGGCCACCTCGCGCTGGCCATGCGGCGAGCGCAGCACCAGGCGCGCATCCAAGGCCAGCATGCAGGCGGGCAATTCAGCGGCCGGGTCGGCCAGGCACAGGCTGCCCCCCAAGGTGCCGCGCTCGCGGATGGCCACATGGGCGATGTGGGGCATGGCCTGGGCCAGCAAAGGCAGGTGGGTGGCCACCAGATCGCTGGCCATCAGTTGGGCGTGGCGCACCAGGGCACCCAAGCGCAGCTGGCCACCATCGCGCACGATGTGGTCCAGGCCTGGGATGCGGTTGATGTCGATCACCCATTGGGGCTCCAGCAGGCGAAACGACAGCATGGGCATCAGGCTTTGCCCACCGGCGAGCACGCTGGCCCGATCGCCATGCGTGGCCAAGGCCTGCAAGGCCTCGTCCAGCGTGCGTGGGCACAGGTATTGAAAGGCGGCCGGTTTCATGGGTGCAGTGCAGACCGGTGCAACTCAGGGCGCGGTGGGCTCGATGCCAATCCAACCCCGGTGGGAAATGTCCAACACGATGCCATTGGGGTCGCGGAATTTGCGTTCAAAGTCCACCCCATTGCCGCCCTTGAGTTCGCGGTGGAATTTGCCGCCATGGGCTTCGATCTGTGCGCTCATGGCCTCCAAGTCGTCGACGATGAAGCCCATGTGGTGGATGCCCACAAAGTCTTTGCCGCGCTCGTCGCCCGCTGCATCGTCGGTGTGAAATTTCAACAAGGTCAGGTTGATCACCCCGTCGCTGAGCGACAGGCCGTCGCCATAAGGGGTGACCACAAAGTTGACCCGCTTGAGGCCAAAGGCTTGCTCGTAAAAAGCGGCGGACGCTTCCAGGTCGGGCACTGAGACGGCGATGTGGCGCAGTTTGGCGGTGGTCATGGGTTGTTCTCCTAAAAAGTGTGGCCTGGGGTTGGGTTAGGGGCTGGGGGCATCAGCACAGCGGTTGCAAAACCGCCATCAAATTGGCTTTGTGTTCAAAACCCACGCCAGGATAGCTGGGCAATGTGATGCGGCCTTGGACCACCGGCACACCATCCCAAAAGCCGCCATACAAGCGGCTGGCATCGGGGGCCGACTCGTGGCTGCCCAGGCCCCAAGCGGCCACCACATGGGCGGCGAACAAATGGCCCGCATGCGGCCAAAAGGCTTGTTGCGTCCAACCCATGGCCAGGGCGTTTTCGACCATGCGGCGGTATTCGCCCACGCCGTAAGACAAAGAGATGTCCATTTGCAAACGGTCGTGCGCGGGGCGCAGGCCGCCATAGCGCAGCAAGTTGGTGGCATCGTCGGCCGAGAACAGGTTTTCCCCAGTGGCCACCGGCCCTGCGTGGCTTTGGCAAAACGCGGCCAAGGCGGCGTAGTCGAGTGGCGCGGTGGGCTCTTCCACCCAGGCCAGGGGGTGATCGGCCAACACGGCCAGCACATCGGTGCAGCTGCTGTCCCACTGGCCATTGAGGTCGACCGCCAATTGCCCTGGGCCCAGGCCCGCGTCCAAGGCGCTTCGGATGCGTTGCGCGTCCAGGCCGGCATGGCGGCCGCTGAGCTTGATCTTGACGCGGGTGTAGCCCAGCGCCAGGCACTGGGCCACCTCGTCGCGCAGGGCTTGTGGGTCGGGGTTGTCGGTGAAATGACCGCACGAGGCATAAGTGGCCAGCTGCGCGGCAGGGCTTGCACCGCTGGGGCTTGGGCCCAGGCACTGCCACAGCGGCAAGCCCATTTGTTTGGCGCGCAAATCCCACAGGGCCGCGTCGAGCAAACCGACCGCGCCGCTGCGTTCGCCATGGCCGCCTTGTTTTTCGCCGCGCATCAAGATGGCCACGCAGCGCGCTGGGTCGATCAAGCCAGCTTCATCGAGCAAATCGCGCGTGGGTGCGGCCAACAGGCGCGGGATGAAACGCTCGCGCAACAAGCCGCCCTTGGCATAGCGGCCGATCGAGTCAAACGCCAAGCCCACCAGCGGCTGGCCGTCGCGCACTTGATCGGTCCGGATGGCAAGGGCCGATGCGGTCATTTGGTCAAAGGCAATCGATGCGTTGCGCATGGCCGAGCCAATCGGCAAGCTGGCCTCTTGGATGCCGGTGATCTTCATGGTCTCGCCCCCGTGCGCCCCAGGGCTTGCAGGATTTTTTCCGGCGTATAGGGTTGGCTGGCGATGTGCACACCCCAGGGGGAGAGGGCATCGTGCACCGCATTGGCCACCGCCGCACCTGCGCCAATCGTGCCCGCTTCGCCAATGCCTTTGGCACCGAGCAAGGTGTGGCTGACGGGTGTGTGGACATGGGCGATCACGATATCGGGCATTTCGCAGGCCATCGGGACCAGGTAGTCGGCCAGGGTCGAGCTCAGGTGCTGGCCCTGCTCGTCATAGCGGCATTCTTCAAACAAGGCCGCGCCCAGGCCTTGCACCACGCCGCCGCGCAGTTGCTCGTCGGCCAGCAAGGGGTTGAGCACACGGCCACAGTCTTCCACCACCCAGTGTTTGAGCAAGCGCACAAAGCCAGTGTCGACATCGACTTCGAGCCAACTGGCTTGGAAGCCATTGGAGGCCATGAAGGGCTGGAGCGGCACCGCGCTGGCGCTGGCCATGGACTGCGGATGAAAACCCGCGGGCAGTTCGTGCATGCGAAAGTGCAGCATCTGGGCCAGGCGCTGCCAGCTGACTTGTCCGCTGGCGTGGGCAAACACCGCATCGCGCCATTGCAGTTGTGTGGCGGGCACCCCCAACACGGCTGCGGCCAGCGCGGCCAGTTGCTGGTGCAATTGCTGGGCCGCGAGCAAAGCGGCCTCGCCGCCCACCACCATGCCGCGCGAGGCCCAGGTGCCGCCACCGGCGGGCACGCTGTGGGTGTCGCCGCGCACGATGCGGATGGCGGCCATCTCCAACCCCAGGCTTTGGGCGATGAGTTGCTGCAACACGGTGTCGATGCCCTGGCCTTGGTCGGTGCTGCTGATCAAGCAGGTCACGCCCCCATCGGGCTCCAAGCGCAGCACGCAGCCGTCTTGGGCGGTGATGGGGGCACCGGCCGCGCCATAAAACGCCGGGCCCGGGGCGGTCAACTCCACAAACGCAGCCAGGCCAATGCCCAAGTGGCGGCCTTGGGCGCGCGCGCTTTGTTGCTGGGCCCGCAATTGCGGGTAGTCCATCAGCGTGAGCAAGCGGTCCAAACAAGCATGGTGCGACAAGCCGCCCAAGTCCATGCCATTGGCTCCGGTGGCCCCATGCTGGGCGCTGACGCGGAAATTGCGCCGGCGCAACTCGGCCGGGTCCAGCCCCAAGGTGTGGGCCGCCGCGTCCATCAACTGCTCGGTGATGGCGCAGGCCACCGGTTGGCCCACCCCTCGGTAGGCACCCACCGGGGCTTTGTTTTGGTAGGCCACGCGCAACTGGGTTTGCAGCACCGGGCCGGCGTAGGGCGCACCCACCAGCGACACCGCTTGCATGCCTTCGAGCACGCTGGTGCGCGGGTACATGGAGTAGGCCCCAATGTCCATCAGGTCGTCCACTGCAAAACCCAGCACCGTGCCTTGGGCATCGAGCGCGAGTTGGGCGCGCACCCGGTGCGAGCGGGCATGCACATCGCTGTTGAAGGCTTCAAAGCGGTCGCTGATGAACTTGACGGGTTGACCCAACAACAAGGCAGCGGCCACTGCGGCCATCTCGTCGTCGTACACATGCAGCTTGACACCGAATGCGCCACCCACATCGGGTGTGATGACCCGCACATCGGTTTCGCGCAGCGCAAAGATCTGGGCCATCAAGGCGCGCATTTGCAGCGGCACTTGGGTCGATTGGTGCACGGTGAGTTGGCGCGTTGAAGGGTCAAACTCGGCCACGATGGCGCGCCCCTCCAGCGGCACACCGGTGTGCCGCGCATACACCAGTTCACGCTCGACCACGCAATGCGCTTTGGCCGCCACGGCGGCAAAAGTGTCGGTGCCGGTTTGGTGCGCCAGGGCCAGGTTGCTGCCCAAGCTGGGGTGGATCAAGGGGCTGTTGGCTTGCAAGGCCGCGCTGGCATCCACCACGGGCGGGCACTCCTGCCAATCGATCTCGATCAAGGCCAGGGCATCTTCGGCGACGGCGCGGCTGCTGGCCACCACCATCACCACCGGTTGGCCTTGCCAATGGCTTTGGCCATCGGCCAGCGGCCCTTGGCTGGCGCTGCGGTGTTGGGGCAGGGTGGCCAAGGCGGTGGTCCAAGGTTGGCAAACCGCCGCCACATCGCTGGCCAGCCACACCCCACGAACGCCGGGCAGGGCACGGGCTGCATCCAAGTGGGGCGGCGACCAACGCGCATGGGCCAAGGGGCTGCGCAAAAAAGCCGCATGCAACAAACCCGGCAGGCGCACATCATCGGTGTAGCGCCCGCGGCCCGCCACCAAACGGCGCGCCCCTTGGCGCGGCAGCCCTTGCCCAACCCAGTCGGTGGGCTTTGCCGGGGTGTCGCTGGTGGGGGAGTCGCTCATGCCGTGCTCAAGGTTGGGTCCGCGGTCACAGGGGAAAGGGCAGGGCGCGGTGTGCACTGTCTGCATCGATCAGGTCCACCCGCTTGAGCACCATCTTCAAGCCCTGCGGTGTGGGGCGCAAATGGTGCTCCATGCGGGCGCTGAAATGGCGTTGCACCCCAGCGCGTTGCTCGACGATCCATTGCATCGAGCCCACGCACAGCAGCTCGGGCGCATCCGAGAGCAAGCGCAGGCCGCTCACATGGTGGTGGGTGCGCGATGCAGGCACTTGCACATGGGTGAGCGGGTGCAACAGGCGCTGCGCGCGCAGCATCAAAATTTCGGGGGTTTCGTCAAACAAGGCCAAGGCGTTGGCCTCGGGCAGGGCATCAACCGTGGCGGGCATCCAATAGCGGCCATCGGCGGCAAACAGCGCCACCCAGTCCACAAACCCACGGGCATCGAGCAAGGCCGCCTCGTCCAACACAAAGCGGTACCAATCGGGCGGGTTCCAGTCGCTGGGGGTGTGCATGTGCGGCCTCAGTGGTTATGCCCCATCCAATGCAGCCAGGCCTGCAATTGGTGGCGGATGTGCAGCTCGCTGGTGCCATTGGCCCGCCAATGGGTGGGGCTTTGGGCTTGGTCGTGGCCCAGGCCGCGCGCGGTATCGATCCAGTCGTTGAGGCCTTCGCGCAAGCCTTGTTGGCAGCGTTCAAAAATTTCCAGGTCATCGCTGGCCACCAGCGAACCCGGCGAGCTGGCGGTGTTCAAAAAGCGCAGGCTCAGCGCGTGCATCTCGGGTGGCGCGCCGCTCATGGCAAAGCAGTAGCTGGTGACCAGGGTTTTGTCCACCGCCAGCGGCTGCACCATGCGCACGGTTTGAAAGCGCGCATTGACCGACAGGTTGGGCCACAACAGGTTGTTGAAGCGGTCCACCGCCAGCACCGCTTGGGCTTTATCGCTGCCGTGGCGCGCCACCAAGGCCGCTTGGTAGGCGTTGAACACCGGGTCTTGGCGCTGCGGTGCGATCACGCCGTTGCGGTAGAAGCCACCCATGTAGACATGGCCGCCAGCGTGGGCATGCAAATCCACCCCATCCCACTCGCTGAGCTTCAAGCCATTGGCCAGCAGCATTTGGGTGGTTTGCCCCGTCGTGCCTTCGCGCTCGGCCCACTCCGGGTGTTGGCGCGCCACCATCACCGCGCCGCCGTGCACAAACATGGGGTGCACCAGATCGACGGCGTTTTCCATGAACAACTTCCAGTTGCCGTGGTAGAGCATGCGCAGCTTGCCCCCCGCCTGCACCAATTGCCCACTGGGCGAGCGGTCCACCATGTTGTCGAGCGCACTGGCCAGGCCGCCCAAAAAATCAGGCAAGGGCTGGGCCTCTGGGCTGTGCGAGGCAAACACGAAGCCTCGGTAGCTTTGCACCTGTCGGATGCGCACCAGGTCGCGTGAGGGGGGTGCCGCATCGCTGCCATAGCCTTGCGGCAGGGGCAGGGCTTGCAGCCGACCATCCCAATGAAACGACCAAGCGTGGTAGGCGCAGGTGAATTGGCGTGCCTGCCCCTTGTCTTGCGTCACCAAGCGCGCGCCCCGGTGGCTGCAGCGGTTTTCAAATGCGGCCAAGCTGCCGTCGCCTTGGCGCACCAGCACGATTTCTTGCGTGCCCATGTGGGCCAAGATGTGGTCGCCAGGTTCGGGCAATTCGCTTTCATGTCCGACATAGACCCATGCGCGCTGGAAGATGCGTTGCTGCTCCAGCGCAAAAATGGCCGGGTCGGTGTAGATGCCCCGGTGCACCCGGTGCGGCTGGACCCAGTCATTGGCGTTAAATGCTTGCAAATGCATACGACAAATGGTAGGCGGGTCTATGCAGGCTTGTCAATGCGGGGCGATACGGGGGTGGCGGCCCGCAAAACCCTGGGCATGGCTCACGCCAGCGCGATCAGTGCACGCAGGTGTTGGGCAAAAAAACCGTCGGGCGGGGCCAGCGATTGCAAGATTTCCAAGTGGTTCAAGCCCGCGCCCATGGTCAACGTGCAGTCCATGGCCTGGGCTTGCAGGGCGGCGTGGAAGTCCACCCCTTGGCGGATGAACTCGGGCGACTCGTTTTGGCCAATCAGCAAACGCACCGGATGGGCGATGCGCGCGAGGTGGCGCTGGGGGCTGAGTGCTTGCACCAGCGCTGGGGTGAATTGCACATAGCTGCTGCGCGCGCTGTGGCTGACCGCTTCCAAGTCGTACATGCCGCTGCAGCTGAGCAAGCCGCGCACACGCAGGCCCGCTGGCCGCTGGGCCGCTTCGGTGGTGGCCAGGCAGGCCGCCAAGTGGGCCCCCGAGGAATGGCCGACCAAGATCAGGCGTTGGGCATCGATCCCGTGTGCCGGGGCGTGTTGCACCACCCAGGCCAAGGCGCGTTGCACTTGATCGGCCAGCACACCGAGTTGGCTTGCGCGGTCGGTGACGGCCGAAAAGTCGGGTACCACCACATGGCAGCCCGCCTGGGTCAGCCAGTCTGCGCCCAGGGCGTAGTCTTGCGCGCGGCCGCGCCGCCAAGCGCCACCGTGCACAAAAAACACCAGCACGCCATGGGCCTGCGGGCTGCGGTACCAATCCAAGCCTTCATCGGGGTGATCGCCGTACACATGGCGCTGGTACAAACCCAGCGATTGCAAGTTGGCCTGCACTTGTTGGCTGTGCGTGGCACAGGCTTGCAGCACTTGGTTGAGGTTGGGGGCGTGTTGGGCCTGGTCGTAAGCCCAATCGAGTTGGGCTTGGCTGAGTTCGCGCCAAGGCGTGGGGGTGGGGATGTGCATGGGGGCGGTGGCGATCAGCGCCCTTGTTGGGCATCGCGCTTCCACATCTGCCAGGGGCGGTCCAGGTGCTGGTCGTTCATCTCGGCGGTGGCGCGGGCTTCGCCATCGGTGAGGTAGGTGATCTCGCCCAAAGGCATGGCCATGGCTTGCAAGCGGGCATTGTTTTCGGTGTAGATGGCGCGGTACACCACCTGCTTGATCGAGCTGCCCACGGCCACGCTGCCGTGGCCGCGCATCAAGGCCACGGGGTGATCGCCCAGCACCTCGGCCAAGGCTTTGCCCAAGGCATGGTTGCGCACCAACAGATCGGAGCTTTCGCCCGCGCTGTGGCGGATTTCGTAAACCGGTGTGCTCGCGCCCAAAAAGCCGCTCATGTGGCAAATCGGGCGCAAGCGCGCACCCGTCACGCCAAAGGGAATGACCGAGGGCGAGTGGCTGTGGATGACCGCATTCACATCGGGGCGCAGTTTGAAAATTTCGCCATGGATGAAGCGCTCCAAGTAGGTTTTGCGGCCGCGCTCGTCGATCACATTGCTGTCGAGGTCACACACCAAGATGTCGTCGGCCTGCACCAAGGCGGGTGCCATGCTGCGGGCGATGAAAAACCGCTGCGGATTGGCCGGATCGCGCACGCTGATGTGGCCAAAGCCATCGAGAACCCCTTGGTTGACCAAAATGTGGTTGGCCACCACCAAGTCGTCGATCAAGGCGGGGTCGTGGGCTGTGCTCATGCGGTACTCCTGGGTTCAAAAGGGTTGAAAAACGCGTGACGGTGATGGGGCCGCATCCAAGCTTTGCAGCCTGGCCAAGGCGATCAATCGAGCTTGATGTTGGCTTGCTTGATGGCCACCGACCAACTGGCGATATCGGCATCGAGCAGTTTGGTGGTGTCACTGGGGCTGAGGTAGCGCACCTCGATGCCGGCTTGGTCGGCGCGCTGGCGCGTCTCGGGCAGCTCCATGCTGCGTTTGACATCGGCCGCGAGTTTTTGCACCACAGCCGCGGGTGTGCCACTGGCCGCGTACAAAGACACCCATGACTCCAGCAAAAAACTGGGCAAGCCGGCCTCGGCAATGGTGGGCACTTGGGGCATTTGGGGGTGGCGGATCTTGCCCGTCACCGCCAAGGCCTTGAGCTTGCCGGCCAACACATGGCCCATCACCGAAGGCGGGGTGGTGATGAACACCTGCACCTGACCGGACAACACATCTTGGATGGCCTGGCCCGAACCCTTGTAGGGCACATGGACCATGTCGGTGCCGGTTTGTTGCTTGAATATTTCGGTGCCAATGTGCGACACCGAGCCATTGCCTTGCGAGGCGTAATTGACCTTGCCGGGGTTGGCTTTGAGGTAGGCGATGAACTCTTTCAGGTTGTTCACCGGGATGGAGGGGTGCACCGCTATCACATTGGTGGCCACGGTGATCAGGCCTACTGGGGTGAGGTCGCGCAGCTCCCAGCCCACCTTGTCCATCAAGATGTGGTTGGCCACGTGGTAGCCCGAATACGAGACCAACAAGGTGTGGCCGTCTTTGGCCGAGCGGGCCACGGTTTGGTAGGCCAGGTTGCCGCTGGCACCGGGCTTGTTGTCCACCACCACCGATTGGCCCAGCAAACGGGCCAAGGGGTCGGCCACCAAACGGGCCGAGGTATCGACCAAGCCGCCCGGCGGGTTGGGCACCACCAGGCTGATGGCGCGGCTGGGAAAAGCCGGGGCCTGGGCCAGTGCGCTGCCCAGGCCCAGGCAAGCGGCGGTCAGCCAGGTCCAAAAATGGCGGTGGGTTGTCATGGGCGCACTCCTGGGTGGGGTAAAGGGGCCGATTATTGACCACGCCCAAGCGCTGGCGGGATGGGTTTTGCCGCCCGGGCGACAAAGCCGGCGGCGCACAGCCGGGTCAGGCGGCGGCGGTAAGATCAATCCCCTGTATGCCAAGCCCACACCGCTCTCTCCAGCCCCCGCCCGGCTTCAGGCGTTGCCCAGCCCGCATCCGGGCTTTGCAGGGCTGTGGTTCTGGGCTGGGGCGCTGGGTTTCAGCCGAACCAGCACCACACGCCGGTGCAGCGACCGGTGGTGAGTTGGATCAGCGCGTCGATCACCATGCCCACCGCCAGCACCGGCAAACCCAGGTAAATGAAAGCCATGGCCGCAGCGCCCCAGGTCAGGCGCGGTTCGGGCAAGCGCTGACCCATCACGGTTTGCACAGGTGGGCGGCGCAGCCAGCGGGTGAATCGGTTCATGGTGGAGGCATTCTAAAAGCATGAAGGTCTTGTGGGACGGCCACGATGCCCAAGCCTGGGATCAGGCCCATGGCCAAGTGGCCGGTGCATTGCAACAAGATTGGGCCTATGGCGAGACCATGATGGCCCTGGGTGTGGCCTGTTTGCGCGCGCGGGTGCAGCGCGATGGTCAGACCATCGCCATGGCCCAGTTCAGCGCGCGCCGGGTGGGTTTGATCGCCACGGTGGCCTTGTGCGCCCATGGCCCGCTGTGGTTGGTGCCCTTGCAGCGCAGCGAAAAAGCCCAGGCGTTGGTGGCCTTGAAGCGCCAATTGCCCCTGTGGCGACCGCGCTTGGCTTTGTTTTCCCCCGACGAAACCGCTGGTACTGAGGGCTTGCGCTGGCGTGGCATGACCCGGGTGATGACCGGCGAATCGACGGTGATGCTCGACCTCACCCACAGCAACGAACAACTGCGCGCTGCCATGGACGCGCGCTGGCGCAACCGCTTGGTCGCGGCCGAGGCCAGCGACTTGCAGGTGCAGCGGGTGGGGGCCAACCCCGCGCAATACGCCTGGTTGATGCAAGAAGAATTGCAACAGCGCTTGACGCGCGGCTTTGCCGGTTTGCCCCTGGGCTGGATCAACCACTACATCCATGCGCGCAAACATGTGTCGAAAACGGCTTTGATTTTGCGCGCCGATGCCGCTGGCGAGCGGGCCGCGGCCATGATGTTTTTGATCCACGGCCAAGCGGCCACCTACCAGGTGGGGTGGTCCAGCGATGCGGGGCGCGAGCTCAATGCCCACAACCTCTTGCTGTGGCAAGCCATGCAGGCCTTGCGCGAACGCGGCGTGCGCCGCCTCGACCTGGGCGGTGTCAACACCGAGCGCAGTGCGGGCTTGGCACGTTTCAAAATGGGCAGCGGTGGCGAGGTGCTCACCTTGTGCGGCACTTACATGTGATGGCCCCCGACACGGCCTTGGGCTTGCAAGCCCGCAACTTGAGCTGCGTGCGCGGTGGCAAAACCTTGTTTGCTGAGCTGGAGCTGTCGGTGCGGCCTGGCCAAAGCCTGCACCTGCAAGGCGACAACGGCAGTGGCAAAACCAGTTTGCTGCGTTTGCTCGCCGGTTTGAGCGAACCCGCTGGGGGTGAGATTGTGTGGGGCGGCATACCAATGGCCCAGGTGCGGGAGACCTATCAGCGCGACATGCTCTACCTCGGCCATGCCTTGGCCCTCAAAGAGGGCTTGAGCGCGCTGGAAAACCTGCAATTTGCCGCCGCCATGATGGACCAAGCGTGGTCGCCCGATGCCGCCACCGCCGCCTTGCGCCAAATGGGCTTGCGCGGGCGCGAACACATGCCCTTGCAGGTGCTCTCGCAAGGCCAAAAGCGCCGGGTGGCACTGGCCCGCTTGTGCCTGAGCCCAGCGCAGCTGTGGCTGCTCGACGAGCCTTTTGTGGCCTTGGATGCCGCCGCCTGCGAGCTGCTGCTGGGCCTGATGCAAACCCATGTCGGCCAAGGGGGGATGGTGGTGTTCACCAGCCACCAAGCGCTGGCATGGCGCGGCGGCCAACACCTCAGCTTGCGATTGGGTGCGCCATGAAGGCACTGTGGTCTTTGTGGCGACGCGACATGTTGCTGGCCTTGCGCCGCCCCAGCGAGGTGTTAACGGTGGTGTTTTTCTTTGTGGTGGTGGCCGCATTGTTTCCGCTGGCCATTGGCCCTGAGCGGGCCACTTTGCGCATGCTCGCCCCCGGTGTGTTGTGGGTGGGTGCGCTGTTGGCCAGTTTGCTGGCCTTGAACCGCTTGTTCGAGGCCGATCACCGCGACGGCACTTTGGAGCAAATGCTGTTGTCGGGCACGCCATTGACCTTGCTGGTTGTGGCGAAAATCGCCGCCCATTGGGTCTTGTGCGGACTGCCGTTGGTATTATTAGCGCCCTTGCTGGGGGTCTTGTTTGACCTGTCTGGCGATGCCCTGGGCGTGTTGGCCCTGTCCCTTTTGATCGGTACCCCCGTGTTGTCATGTCTTGGAGCCATAGGCGCAGCCCTGACCCTGGGTTTGCGCGGCGGCGGTGTCTTGCTCGCCTTGTTGGTGCTGCCCTTGTTTGTGCCGGTGCTGGTGTTTGGTGCGGGTGCGGTCGAGGCCTTGGCCGCTGGTTTGGGCAGTGGGGCTCACTTGTCGATTTTGATGGCTTTGTTGCTGCTGTCGGGTTTGTTCAGCCCCTGGGCCTGCGCCCAGGCCTTGCGCATTGCCTTGGAATAAGCCCCCCACCATGCGCCGCATTTCCTGGACCCACTACGCTGCCCCGCAAAACTTTTATGGTTTGGCTGGTGTGTGCTGGAAGCCATTGGCGCTGCTGGCCCTGGCGCTGGCCCTGGCCGGTATGTGGGTGGGCTTCATGGTCGCGCCCACCGATGCCCAGCAAGGCGAGGGCTACCGAATCATTTTTTGGCACGTCCCGGTGTCGTGGATGTCGATGATCATTTACCTGGCCATGGCCTTTTGGGGCGTGGTGTGTTTGGTGTTTCGCGCCCGCATGGCCGGCATGCTCAGCCAGGCCCTGGCCCCGACCGGCGCTTTGTTTGCTTTTTTGTCGCTGTGGACCGGCGCTTTGTGGGGCAAGCCCATGTGGGGGGCCTGGTGGGTGTGGGACGCGCGCCTGACCTCTGAGCTGATTTTGTTTTTTCTCTACATCGGCTTCATCGCCCTGACCTCGGCGATTGAAGACCCGCGCCGGGCCGACCGTGCGGGGGCTTTGGTGGCCATCGTGGGCGCGGTCAATGTGCCCATCATTTATTTTTCGGTGAAGTGGTGGAACACCTTGCACCAAGGTGCATCGGTGTCACTCACCCGGGCACCGAGCATGGCGCAAACCATGCTGTGGGGCATGTTGCTCATGGCCCTGGCCTGTTGGGTGTACACCCTGGCCTTGGTGCTCTACCGCAGCCGCAGCCTGATCTTGCAGCGCGAGCGCCACGCCGACTGGGTGGCCCAGTTGCCCGAATGCCAAACGGGGGTGCGCGCATGAGGTGGGAGAGTTGGTCGGCCTTTTGGCACATGGGTGGTTACGCCTTGTACGTGTGGGGCAGCGTGGGTGTGTGCATGGCTTTGCTGGCGCTGGAAGTGTGGTGGGCGGGTCGCGAACGTGCCCACACCTTGCAGGAATTGCGCTCTGAGTTGGCCGCCCAAGCCGCAGCCCGAGAAGGAGAGGGCGCATGACCGCTCGCCAACGGCGTTTCATGTGGGTGGCGCTGGGCATGCTGGTGTTGGCGGCGGCGGTGGGCTTTGTGCTCAATGCCTTTCAAAGCAATTTGGTGTTTTTCTTCACCCCCACCCAGGTGGCCCAGGGCGAAGCACCGCAGGGCCGTGTGTTTCGCATCGGTGGCCTGGTCAAGAGTGGCAGTTTGCAGCGCCAAGACATGCAGGTGCAGTTTGTGGTGACCGACACCGCGCGCGATATCCCCGTGGTCTACAGCGGTTTGTTACCCGACTTGTTCAAAGAGGGCAAGGGCGTGGTGGCCCAAGGGCGCTTGGGGTCCGATGGCGTGTTCACCGCCTTGGAGGTGCTGGCCAAGCACGATGAAAACTACATGCCGCCCGAAGCCCAGCATGCCTTGGACAAAGCCACGGCGGGCCAAGCGGCGCAATCGGTGAAACCTTGAAAGGCCTTAGACATGCTCGCTGAAATCGGCCACTTTGCCCTCATCTTGGCCTTGTTGGTGGCGCTGGTCCAGGCCATTTTTCCGCTGCTCGGTGCTTGGCGCGGTCAGGCCGCTTGGCAGGGTTTGGCGCGGCCCGCGGCATTCACCCAGTTTGGCTTGGTGGCTTTGTCGTTTGCGGCCTTGACCGCGTGTTTTGTCCACAACGACTTTTCGGTTTTGTACGTGGCCCAGCATTCCAATTCCTTGCTGCCCACGGTTTACCGGGTCGCCGCCGTCTGGGGTGGGCACGAAGGCTCCTTGTTGCTGTGGGTGCTGATGCTGGCCTTGTGGACCGCTGCGGTGGCGGCGTTTTCGTTCAGCCTGCCCCAAGCCATGGTGGCGCGGGTGGTGGGTGTGCTCGGTGCGGTGTCGGTGGGTTTTTTGACCTTTGTTTTGTCCATGTCCAACCCGTTTGAGCGGCTGCTGCCGGCGGCGGCCGATGGGCGTGACCTCAACCCTTTGCTGCAAGACCCCGGCTTGGTGATCCACCCGCCCATGCTCTACATGGGCTATGTGGGTTTTTCAGTCGCCTTTGCCTTTGCCATCGCCGCTTTGCTGTCGGGTCGCTTGGACGCGGCTTGGGCACGCTGGTCCAGGCCGTGGACGGTGGTGGCCTGGTTGTTCATGACGTTTGGCATTGGCTTGGGCTCTTGGTGGGCTTATTACGAACTGGGCTGGGGCGGTTGGTGGTTTTGGGACCCGGTGGAAAACGCATCGCTCATGCCTTGGTTGGTGGGCACGGCCTTGATCCATTCGCTGATGGCCAGCGACAAGCGGGGCAACTTCAAAGCCTGGACGGTGTTGTTGTCGATCAGCGCTTTTTCGCTGTCATTGTTGGGCACGTTTTTGGTTCGCTCGGGCGTGCTCACCTCGGTCCACGCCTTTGCCTCGGACCCCAAACGCGGTATTTTTATTTTGATGTTCTTGGCCGTGGTGGTGGGCTTTTCGCTCACCTTGTACGCCTGGCGCATGCCCAAGGTGCGCATGGGCCAAGCGGTCAGCCTGCTGTCGCGTGAAACCTTGTTGCTGGCCAACAGTGTGTTGTTGGTGGTGGCTTGTGCAGCCGTGTTGTTGGGCACGATTTACCCGCTGGTGATCGATGCCCTCAACCTGGGCAAGCTGTCGGTGGGGCCCCAGTATTTCAACGCGGTGTTTGTGCCCCTGATGGTGCCCTTGCTGGTGATCATGGTGCCCGGCACCGTGGTGCGCTGGCGCGAGTCGCAATGGGGCGAATTGCTGCTGCGTTTGCGCTGGGTGGCATTGGCCGCTTTGGGGGTGGGTTTGGCTGCACCCGCCTTGGTGGGTGAGTGGTCCATTGGCGCGGCTTTTGGTTTCTTCTTGGCCGCTTGGGTGGTGCTGGGTTCGCTGCAACACATGGTGTTGCGCTGGCAACAACCGGGCCACATCGGCGCGGCCTATTGGGGCATGCAGTGCGCCCACATCGGCTTGGCGGTGGTGGTGGCGGGCATCACCGGCGTGAAGTCGTTTGAGGTCGAGCGAGATGTGCGCATGGGTGTGGGCGATGTGGTGACGATTGAGCCCTATGCCTTTCGCCTGCAAGGCATGCAAGAGGTCAAAGGCCCCAATTACCGCGCGGTGCGCGCTGAGGTGGAGGTGCTGAAAAATGGCGAGTCCATCGAACGCCTGTATCCCGAGAAACGGCGTTACTTCTCCACCGCCATGCCCATGACCGAGGCGGCGATCGATTCGGGTTGGATGCGTGACCTGTATGTGTCTTTGGGCGACCCGATCGATGGGCCCAGCCCACAGTGGAGCATGCGGGTCTACTACAAGCCCTTTGTGCCCTGGATATGGGCAGGGGTGTTGTTGATGGTGTTGGGCGGTGCCTTGGCCGCGGTGGACCGGCGCTACCGTGCAGCCAGCCCGCGTGCCCAAGCTTTGCCCGCTGGAGCCTCGCCACAGGTGGGTGCATGAAGAAGTTCCTCATCCCCTTGTTTTTGTTTTTGGGCTTGGTGGTCTTTTTGGCCGTGGGCTTGCAGCGCGACCCGCGCGAAATCCCCTCGCCCCTGATCGACAAACCGGCCCCGGCCTTTAGCTTGCCCACGCTCGACCCGGCGGCGGGCCCGTTCAGCCCGGCCGACATGAAAGGCCGGGTGTGGTTGCTCAATGTCTGGGCCACCTGGTGTGTGGCTTGCCGCCAAGAGCATCCGCTGCTGGTTGATTTTGCCAAGCGCCACCAAGTGCCCATCGTGGGCATGAGTTACAAAGAAATTCAGCCGCAAGATGTGCAAGCGCAAAACATGGACGCGCCGGCCAAGCTGCAATTTGCCCGCGAGCGCAGCCAGGTGTGGTTGTCGCGCTATGGCAACCCCTATGAGTTGTCGGTGATGGACATCGATGGCCGGGTGGGTATTTTGTACGGTGTTTATGGCGTGCCCGAGACCTATGTGATCGACAAGCTGGGCATCATTCGCTACAAGGCCGTGGGCGAGGTCACCCCCGATATCTTGGCCAGCAAGGTTTTGCCCTTGGTGCAAAAACTCAACGCATCATGATGGCCACCAAAGCTGCGTCCCGCTCGGCTTGGACGGTGAGGCTGTGTGCCGCCGGACTGCTGTTGTCAATGGCCACCTGGCTGGCGCAGCCAGCCTGGGCCCAAGCGGCCGCCAACCCCACTGCGGCGGCGGTGCCTGCCCCTGCCCCTTCCTTGGGCCCGCAGGCCGCGCCCTTGAGCGATGAGCCCGAACTCGAAGCGCGGCTGAACAAGCTGTCGGAGGAGTTGCGTTGCTTGGTGTGCCAAAACGAGTCGCTGGCTTCATCGCGGGCCGAGTTGGCCGACGATTTGCGGCGCGAGGTGCGTGGCTTGCTGCGCGAGGGCAATTCCGATCAAGCGGTGAAAGATTTTTTGGTCGCACGCTATGGCGACTTTGTGCTCTACCGGCCCGAGGTCAAACCCTTGACCTGGCTGTTGTGGTTTGGCCCGTTTGTTTTGTTGATCGGTGCCTTGGCCGGCCTTTGGTGGTATTTGCGCCAACGGCGTGCCCTGCCCGATGCAACGCCGGGCTTGAGCGAAGCCGAGCGCGCGCGGGTTGACCAATGGTTAAAGGACTGATGTGAACGCTGCCCTGACATTTGTGGTCCTCACCCTGCTGTTGGTGGTGGTCGTGCTGGCGGTCTTGGTGTGGGCTTTGTGGCGCACGCCGGTGGCTGTGGCAGCCGATGACCATGAGCAGGCCAATGCCCGGGTGTACCGCGAGCAAAGTGCCGACTTGGCCCGCGAGTTGGCCTTGGGTCACATGGGCCAGGCCGAGCACGAGCAGGCGATGGAAGAGCTCAAGCGGCGGTTGCGCGACGATTTGCAAGACACCACTGTGGCGGTGGGCGCGCCCACGGGGGCCAAGCCGCGCAAAACCGTGATCGCACTGTGCCTGCTGATGCCCCTGCTCGCCGTGTTTTTGTATGGCAGTTGGGGCACGCCCTTGGGCTTGGATCCGCAGGCCTTGGCCCAGATGGCCCCGGACGATGGGCCTGAGGGCAGCGTCACACCCGAAAAACTGGCGCAAATGGCGGCCCAATTGGAGCGCCGCTTGCAAGACGAACCCGGCAATGTGGACGCATGGCTGATGTTGGGGCGCTTGCAGCGCAGCCAAGACAACTTCCAGGCGGCTGAAAAATCGTTTGGCAAAGCGCTGGCTTTGAACCCTGACGATGACATCGCGGTCGAGCGTGCCGAGGTGGTGGCACAAATCCAAGGGGGGGACTTCAGCGGCGAACCTTGGGCCGTGCTGCAACGCATCCTCAAAGCCAATCCCAACCAAAACAATGCCTTGCTGCTGGCGGGCAGCGCGTCTTACTCAGAAGGTCGCTTTGCCCAGGCCGTGCAATATTGGGAGCGGGTGCGGGCCAGTTTGCCCCCCCAGTCGCCCGACCTCAATGCCTTGGACAGCGCCTTGGCCCAAGCACGTGAAAAGCTCGCTTCTGGCCGCAGCCCATCGCCCGCTCCCGCCCAGCCGCCCCGCTCTGCGGCCAGTGCCGCATCCGCTGGGGCTGCCAGCGCTTCGCCGGCCGCGCTGGCCCGCATCAGTGGGCGGGTCAGCCTGGCCCCTGCATTGGCCAGCCAAACCAGCGCCGCTGACACGGTGTTCATTTATGCCACGCCGGTGGGTGGCCGCATGCCCTTGGCGATCGTGCGCACCACGGTGGGCGCTTTGCCGTTTGACTTTGTGCTCGACGACAGCCAGGCCATGGGCCCGCAATCCAAGTTGTCCAGCGCCAGCGAGGTGGTGCTCAAAGCGCGCATCTCCAAAACCGGTCAAGCCATGGCCCAGCCGGGTGAGCTGGGCGTGAGCCTGGGGCCCATCAAACCCCAGGCCAGCCAACTCAGTTTGGTCATCAGCGGCCCCATGCCATGAAAAAGGGCTGCCTGGGCAGCCCTGAACGCATGGAAGGCCAGCGCCGATCAGCCCGATAGCAGGCCGTGGGTGCGGGCGAAGTGCAGGGTTTGGGTGCGGCTTTTCACACCCAAGCGGCGGAACAAGCGCCACAGGTGCACTTTGACCGTGTGCTCGCTGATGCTCAGTTCGGCGGCAATGTCGCGGTTGGACAGGCCGCGGTCGAGCATCACGATCAATTGCTTTTGGCGCTTGGACAACTTGGTGTCGGTGGGCGCCATTTCTTCGAAATTGGCATCGGCGGCCAACAGGCCTTGGATGGCGGCCATGATGTCGTTGGGGGGCGAAGACTTTTCGATGTAGAGGTCGGCACCGGCTTCGATGCAGGTCTCTTCGGCTTCACCGGCGGGCATGGCCGACAACACCACCAAGGGAATTTCGGGGTACATGGCCTTGGTGTCGTGCACCGCGCTGGTGCCTTTGACACCGGGCAAGAGCAAATCGAGCACAAACAACTCGGGCGCACCGTGCTTGATGATGGCCGCAGGCATTTCGCTGAACTTCTCGAGTTCCACCACCACCGAATTGGGCCGCAATCTGCGCAGCAGCATGCCAATGGCTTGGCGCACCAAAGGGTGGTCATCAATCACAAATAAACTCATGGTTTTTCTCCAGGTCAGTAGTTCAGGCCAATGGCCTCGCGCACTTCGCGCATGGTTTGCTGTGCTGCGGTGCGGGCACGTTGCGTGCCTGCATCCACGATGTCACGAACAAGTTGGGGGTGATCCAAATAAGGTTGTGCGCGCTCGCGCATGGGTTGCTGCTCGGCCAAGATGCCGTCAATCACAGGTTGCTTGCATTCCAGGCAACCGATGCCCGCACTTTTGCAGCCTTGGGTGACCCAGGCACGGGTGGGCTCGTCGCTGTAGACCTGGTGGAACTGCCACACCGGGCACTTGAGCGGGTCGCCCACATCGGTGCGCTTGACCCGCGCCGGGTCGGTGGGCATGCGCTTGACCTTTTGCGCCACGCTGTCGGCATCTTCGCGCAGGGCAATCGCGTTGTTGTAGCTTTTGCTCATTTTGGCCCCGTCCAGGCCGGGCAGGCGGCTGGTGGGCGTGAGCAAGACCTGGGGCTCGATCAGCACCGTGCGGCCCGTGCCTTTGAAGTGGCCCGACAAGCGCTCGCGGTCATCGGGGTCGAGTTCGGGCGCTTGGGCGATGTAGCCCATGGCACCTTCCAAGGCCTTGGCATCGCCCGTTTCTTGGTACTGCTTGCGCGACTTTTCAAACCGCTTGGCGCTGTCGCGCGGCAATTTGGCCAGGCTGGCGGCAATGCGCTGTTCGGCATGGCGCTCGCGCCCATACAAATGGTTGAAGCGGCGGGCCGCTTCGCGGGTGAGCTCCACATGGCTGGCCTGGTCTTCGCCCACCGGCACATAGTTGGCTTTGTAAATCAGGATGTCGGCCGCTTGCAGCAAGGGGTAACCCAAAAAGCCGTAGGTGCTCAGGTCTTTGTCTTTGAGTTTTTCTTGCTGGTCTTTATAGGTGGGCACGCGCTCCAGCCAACCGATGGGGGTGCCCATGGCGAGCAGGGTGAACAGCTCGGCATGCTCGGGCAAGCGGCTTTGCAAAAAGATGGTGCATTGCGCCGGGTCCAGGCCAGCTGCGAGCCAGTCGATCACCATTTCGTAGACATGCTGCTCGATGACGCTGGCATCTTCGTAGTGGGTGGTCAAGGCATGCCAGTCGGCGACAAAGTAAAAACACTCCATCTCCGACTGCAAGCGCACCCAGTTTTTCAAAGCCCCGTGGTAGTGGCCCAAATGCAGTGCCCCAGTGGGGCGCATGCCCGATAAAACGCGTTCTTTGGCCATGCTCATCCCAACAACCATTCGACAGGGGTCATCAACAAACGCAAGGTATCCAGGGTCAGGCCCATGAAGGGTTGCATCCAAATGCCGTTGATGACACCGAACAAAACCAGGGCCATCACAATGTAGAAGCCCCACGGCTCCAGGCGCGAAAACAGCAGGGCCTGCTTCATGGGCAGCAAACCCACGGCGATGCGACCGCCATCGAGCGGGGGCATGGGAAACAGGTTGAAGACAAACATCACCACATTGGTCAGGATGCCGGCCTTGCACACTTCCAGAAAAAACCGCTCTTGGATGCCCGCAAACAGCAGCAGGTAGAGCGCCGTCCACCACAGCAGGGCTTGCACAAAATTAATACCGGGACCGGCCAAGGCCACCCAAATCATGTCGCGCTTGGGTTGGCGCAGTTGGCCAAATCGCACCGGCACCGGCTTGGCAAAGCCAAACAACAAGGGCCCCAAGGGGGTCATGGCGGTGGACAGGTACATCAAAATGGGCAACAAAATGGTGCCCACCAGGTCGATGTGGGCCATGGGGTTGAGGGTCACGCGCCCCATCAGCCAAGCGGTGTCGTCGCCCAGCATGCGGGCGACGTATCCATGGGCTGCTTCGTGCAAGGTAATGGCAAACAACACAGGCAGGGCGTAAATCAAAAGTGTCTGAATTGAATCGGATAAATTCACCCCCCCATTGTGCAATGAAACCAGATGATTTAATCCGAAATGAATCAAAGATTTAACAAATTCACCTCACCCCGACCCTTTCGCACCAATATGGGTTCGCCACCGAGGTCCATAGGTGTCAAATCCACCACCGTGGTGGGGTCCAAACTGCAGGCCCCGGCATCGAGCACCGCGCACAAAACTTTTTGATACTTTTCTCTGATCTCCTCAGGGTCGTTGAGGGGCAGTTCCTCGCCGGGCGGAATCAGGGTGGTGGCCAGCAACGGGCGGCCGTGGGCTTGCAACAAGGCTTGCAATGTGGGGTGGTCGGGCACACGCAAACCAATGGTTTTGCGCTGCGGGTGGCTGACGCGGCGCGGCACCTCTTTGGTCGCCTCCAAGATAAAGGTGAACGGGCCGGGGGTGGCCGACTTGAGCAAGCGAAATTGGCGGTTGTCCACTTTGGCGTAACTCGACAGGTCCGACAGGTCGCGGCACAGCAAGGTCAGGTGGTGGCGTTCGTCCACACCCCGGATGCGGCGCATGCTGTCGACCGCCGCTTTGTCGTCGAGGTGGCACACCAAGGCATAACTGGAGTCGGTGGGCACGGCCATCACGCCACCGGTGCCCAGCAGTTTGACCGCAATCTGGATCAGCCGCGCTTGCGGGTTTTGGGGGTGAACTTGGAGAAATTGGGCCATTGCTGTCGCGCCAAAAAGAGGGTGATGCGGCCTTAGGGGGTGCCCAACATGGGCGGGGCTTTTTCGCGCGCATTCAGCCAACCCGCGCCAGCGCCACACACCATGATGAGCATCATGCCCGCCAGGCCCCAACCCGCAGGCACGTGGGAAAACGCCACCCAACCCGCGATGGTGGAGAACACCACTTGCAGGTACAAAAAAGGCGATAGGCGCACCGGCGTGACGCGGGCAAACGCCAAGATAAACAAATAGTGGGCCAAGGAACCCAGCAAACCGCACACCACCAACAAGGCCCAGTTGATGGGGCTGATGTCGGTGCTCCAGTGCCAGTAAACCAAGCAAGAAACAGCCAGGGTGCCCACCCAACCGGTGTAGAAGTGCATGGTCATGGGGCTTTCGGTGCGGGCCATGTAACTGGTGAGCAACTGAAATGCGGTGTAGAACATCACCATGGCGAACGGCAGCATGGCCGCCAGACCGGTGAGGTGGCCGCCGGGCCGAACAATCATCATGGCACCGGCAAACCCGCCCACGACCAGCACGCCGCGCAATGGGGAGATGCGCTCTTTGAACAAAATCCGCGACAACACCGTCATCGCCAAGGGGGTGAGCAAGGCAATGGCTGCGAATTCGGCCAAAGGCATGTGTTGCAAGCTCAAAAAGCCCAGCACGCTGCAGGTCATCAGCAACAAGCCGCGCAAGACCTGGAGTTTGGGCAGTTCGGTGCGCAACAGGCTGCGGCCTTGGCGCGGCCACAAGGTCAGGCTGGTGGAGAAGGCTTGCACCACATAGCGAAACCACAGCACCATGACCATTGGCAATAAATTGACCAGGTGTTTGATGATCGCGTCCAAAACGGCAAAACACACCATGGACAAAATCAGGTAGCCAATACCGGCCCAGGTGCGGTCTTGGCTCATGGGCGGTGCGGATCCCACCTCATTGGATGCGGTGCTCGATCAACTCCCAAATCGGGGTCAGGCCTTTGGGCAGGTCTGGCAACAGGCCCAAATCAATGCGGCTTTCGTGCGGGCTGTGGAAGTCACTGCCCCTGGAAGCGGCCAGTCCAAACTCTTTCGCCACATCGGCATACACCACGGCCTCTTGCGGCGTGTGGCTGCCAGTGATCACCTCGACCCCCAGGCCGCCATGGGTTTTGAACTCAGAGAACAAGGCGTACTCTTCATTGGCGGTGAATTTATAGCGCGCCGGGTGGGCGATCACGGCCACGCCGCCGCATTCGGTGATCCATTGCACCGCCTCACGCAGGCTGGCCCAGCGGTGCGGCACAAAGCCGGGTTTGCCTTCGGTGAGGTAGTGGCGAAACACCTCATGGGTGTCGCTGCACACGCCAGACTCGACCAAATGGCGGGCAAAGTGGGTGCGCGAAATCAACTCGGGGTTGCCCACAAACCGCAGCGCCCCCTCATAGCAGCCGGGGATGCCCACGGCCGCGAGTTGATCGGCCATTTCTTGGGCGCGTTGACCGCGCCCGCCGCGGGTTTTGAGCAGGCCTTGGGCCATGCGCGGGTCGTGGGCATCAAAGCCCAGACCCACGATGTGCACGGTTTGGCCGGCAAAAGACACCGAGATTTCGGTGCCGGTGAGGTATTGCATGCCCGCAGCATGGGCCGCTTGCAGTGCACGGGCTTGTCCGGCGATTTCGTCGTGATCGGTCAAAGACCACAGGGTCACCCCATTGGCGGCAGCGCGGGGGGCCAAGGCCTCGGGCGTGAGGGTGCCATCTGACATCACAGAGTGGCAGTGCAGGTCGGCGTTGGTCGTGGTCACGTTTTGATTTTAGGCTGGCACCGCACGGCTTGTCGCGGCTGAATAAAGTGGTGCCAATTTGGGCAAGGCTTGCAAGGCGTTGGCCGTGGTGGCTTGGGCCAAGCTGGCCAAGCTTTGGCCGCGCAAATCGGCCAGGCATTGGGCGATGGGGATCAACTCGGCCGGTTCATTGCGGCCCATGACCGCGCCCGCAGCGCGCTCGGCTTGTGTGCGGTAGAGCCAGCGCGGCGGGATGTCGGGGGCATCGGTCTCCAGCACCAGGGCATCTGCGGGCAAAGCGGTGGCCAAGCGGCGCAATTGCAAGGCACGGTCAAAGGTCATGGCACCGCCAAAGCCCAGTTTGAAACCCATGGCCAAAAATTGGTCGGCTTGCTGTCGGCTGCCATTGAAGGCATGGGCCAAGCCGCCCGCCACCGGGCACTGGCGCAAACCTTGGAGCAAGCCATCGGCCGAGCGGCGCACATGCAGCAGCACCGGCAAGCGGTGGCGTTGGGCCAAGGCCAGTTGGGCGCGGTAAAAATAGGTTTGCTGGGCCATGTCCAGACCGGCCACCCAGCCATCCAAACCTATTTCCCCCAGCGCCACCAGATGCGGATCGCCAGCGGCGGCCGTCAGGGCTTGGTCCAGGGCATCCAGGTCTTTGTCACTGGCCTGGGGGGTGAACAAAGGATGGATGCCCAGCGCATAGGCATCGCCATGGTCCACGGCAAGTTTGCGCACACCCTCGAAATTGCCACGATGAACTGCGGGCCAAACGCACAAACCCACCCCGGCTTGGCGGGCCCGCGCACGCACAGCCGGTAAATCGGCGGCAAATTCGGGGGCATCCAAATGACAGTGGGTGTCAATGAAAAACGTCATAACTGACAAATGTATCCAAAGTATGATGATCCATGCCCTTGAAAAACCCCATGCGCCAACACCTGTTATCGGGCTGTTTGTCGGCCGCTTTGGCCTGCTTCACTCAGCCATTGTGGGGCCAAGACATCCAAAAAATGTTGCTCCACGAAGCCAACCAACAAACCACCATCGAACTCGTTTTTTTGCCGGGCAACCGGTTTGAAATGCAAGTCCTGGATGCCAAAGATGCCAGCCAACAGGCCAAGCCGTCGGCGCTGGAGTGGGTGCGCGGCAGCAGCAAACGCGTGGCCGATCGGATGGAATTGTCGGTGGACGGCCGCTCCATCGGCTATGTGCAATGGTGGTCGGGCACAGGTCAAATTCAAGCCCAGTTGTACTGGGGCGAACGCTCGGCCCCACGGCCGTTCGCTGGCGTGGCATTCCGCTAAAAAACGCTTCAACGGTCTGGCGAAGCAAATTTAATTCATTTTGACCACCCGCTGATCACTTTTGACCATAAAATAACTTAAAAGTTTTACTTTTAGGAGATTCAAATGGTTAAAAAGTTCGTGCAAGCGCTTTTTGGTTTTTGCTTGGTTTTTTCACTCCCTGCATCGGCCATGCAGATATTGCTCAGCTCTGTGCAGGGCGAGACGGTCATCGTGAACTTGCAGGGGCAAAACACCTTCAAGCTGACGGTCAGCCGTCCCCTGTTGGCCAGAACCTCGACCGACTTTGAAACCAAGCCCCATGTCCGGACAGGTTCGTTTGAAAAACAAGGCGAACACATTGTGCTGTGGGACGACGCACGCGAATTGGGCCGCATTCGCCTGTGGGATTCATCGGGGAAAATTCAGGCCCAGATGTTTTTGGCCGATCCCCAAAACGCGCAGTTGTTTTGGGGTTTGATCTTCAAATAAGCCCCAATTGGCCGGAAGCCAAGGCCCATTGTTGGCCACAGCGCTGGGCCAAGCGGCGGTCATGGGTCACCACCACCACCGCACTGCCTTGGGTGCGGGCCAAATCCAGCAACAAGTCAAACACCCCGTCGGCGGTGTGCTGGTCCAAATTGCCCGTGGGTTCATCGGCCAAGATACAAGCCGGTTGGGTGACCAAAGCGCGCGCCAGGGCCACGCGCTGGCGTTCACCGCCAGACAACTCACTGGGCCGGTGTTCGGCCCGCTCTGACAAACCCACCTGTGCCAGCAACCGCAGGGCTTGTTGGGCGGCCTGGTCGCGGTCCATGCGCCGGATCCACAGCGGCATGGCCACATTGTCCAAAGCGCTGAACTCGGGCAGCAGGTGGTGAAACTGGTAGACAAAACCCAGGTGGGCATTGCGCAGACGACCGATGGCGGCGGCATCCATGGGTGCCAAGGCCTGCCCCATCAATCGAACCTCGCCTTGGGTGGGGCTGTCCAAGCCGCCCAGCAAATGCAGCAAGGTGCTTTTGCCCGAACCCGATGCGCCCACGATGGCCACGGTGTCGCCGCGGCCCACTAGCAAATCGATGCCGCGCAGCACCGTCACGTCCAAAGGGCCTTGGCGAAAGCGCTTGCCCAAGCCTTGGGCTTGCACCACCGGGTTGGGGGGAGCGGTCTCACTCATAGCGCAAGGCCTCGGCGGGTTGGATGCGGCTGGCACGCCAGCTGGGGTAGAGCGTGGCCACAAAAGACAGGCCCAAAGAAATCAGGGCGATCGGCCAAATGTCAGCGCTTTGCGGGTCGCTGGGCATGCGGCTGATGAGGTAGATGTCACGCGGCAAAAAACTCGCGCCCAAGGCGTTTTCAATCGCGGGCACCAGCACATCGATGTTCAAGGCCACGCCCAGCCCCAAGGCCAGGCCCAATAAAGTACCTATGACACCCACCAAAGCACCTTGCACCATGAACACCGACATGATGCTGCCCGGGCTGGCCCCCAGGGTGCGCAAGATGGCAATGTCAGCGCGCTTGTCGGTGACCAGCATCACCAAGGTGCTGACCAGGTTGAAGGCGGCCACCGCCACGATCAGGGTCAGGATGATGAACATCATGCGTTTTTCCACCTGCACCGCGGCAAACCATGTGCGGTTTTGCCGGGTCCAGTCGCGCACCCACAAGCCGGGCAGCATGGGCATGAGCTCGTCGGCCACTTGGCGGGCGCGGTGCAAGTCGCGCAGTTTCAAGCGCACGCCGCTGGGGCCTTCAAGCCGGAACAAGGTTTGCGCATCGGACAAATGCAGCAAGGCCATGTTGGCATCGTATTCATAGTGGCCCGAATCAAACACGCCCACCACGTCCATTTGTTTGAGGCGGGGCAGCACACCCGCCGGGGTGATTTGTCCGCCCGGTGCGATCAGCGTCACCCGCTCACCCACGCGCACGCCCAGGCTGCGCGCCAGTTCGCTGCCCAGCACCACGCCGAAACGGCCAGCCTGTAACTGTGCACGCACCGCCGGGCTCAGTTGCAGGCTCAGGTCGGTGACTTGGCCATCGCGCTCGGGGTCAATGCCGCGCACCACCGCGCCCTTCATGTCTTCGCCGCGTGCGATCAAAGCTTGGGCGGTCACAAACGGTACCGCCGCCACCACATCGGGGTGTTGCATGGCCCGTGTTGCGGTCTCGGCTGCATCGGGCAAGGCGCCGCCATCCGGGGCATAGACCTCGATGTGCGAGACCACGCCGAGCATGCGATCGCGCACCTCTTTTTGAAACCCATTCATCACGCTCAACACGATGATCAGCGCTGCCACCCCCAAAGAGATGCCCAGCATGGACACGCCCGAGATGAACGAAATAAACCCATTGCGCCGGGTGGCGCGACCGGCACGGGTGTAGCGCCAGCCCAGCACCAACTCGTAGGGGATAAAAGAAGCTGCGGCGCGCGACATGGTGGCCGATTGTGTCATCTTGCACAATGCGCCCTGTGCCCCAGCCTCCCGCCACCGTCATCCCCAGCGCCTTGGTCGATCCTGCAGACAGCGCCTTTGTCCAGGCCCTGTCCCAGTTGCGCCTGCCCCAACTGAGCCGTTTGCTGGCCAGCGCCCGTTTGCAGCGCGGGCCCGATGGCCCCGCTCCCCGCTGGAGTGCCACCCATGAATGGTCCCAGGCCCAGGCCTGGGGTTGGAGCGCCCGCGATGGCTTGTTGCCGTGGGCAGCTTGGCATGCGCGTGCACGCGGCTTGGACCCGGGTGGCGAGCAAGCCTGGGCGGTGCTGACCTTGTGCCATTGGCATGTGGTGCAAGGCCAAGTCAGTTTGGAGCCTCCCGCTGCTTTGGCGGTCACCCAGGCAGAAAGCGATGCCTTGCGCCAAGCCATGCAGGTTTATTGCACCCAAGACGGCATCCAATTGCACCCCCTGGCAGCGGGCCAATGGCTGGCTGCATCGGACTTGTTTCGCCAATTGCCCAGCGCCAGCGTGGAGCGCGCGCTCGGCCTTCCGGTGGCAGATTGGTGGGTGGGCGCGGGCCAGAACCCGCCCACTGCGGCCGCTCAGCACCTGCGCCGCTTGCAAAACGAAATGCAAATGTTGTTCTACACCCACCCGTGCAATGCCACGCGCCCCAAACCCATCAATTCGTTTTGGATCAGTGGCACGGGCGACTGGGCCACGGCCAAGCCCTCAGCCAGCCCTGATGGGCCCACACCGGCTTGGTTGCACCCGGCGGTGCAGGCTTTGCACCAAGCCGCCCAGCTGCGCCATGTGGCCGCTTGGATCGACGCGTGGCATGCGGTGGATGCCCAGGTTTTGGCGGCGCTGGACACGGCCACTGCGCCGCTGGTGGTTTTGTGTGGGGCCCAAGGCAGCCGCATGGTCCAATGCCAGCCCAGCGATTGGCGAACGCGCTGGCGCGCATGGCGCGCACCTGCTCTGACACAAGTCTTGTTGCAACCATGAAACTCACCCAACGCGACATCCCCCCCCGCAGCCTGTGGGCCTTGGAGCAAGCCGGCATACACCCCTTGCTGGCGCGCTTGTACGCGGCCCGTGGCATCACCGGGCCGCAAGAACTCGACCCCGATTTGGCCCACCTGTTGCCCTTGCAAGACCTCAAAGGCGCGGCCGAGGCGGGGGTGCTGTTGGCCGATGCCATCGAGCGCCAAGATGCCTTGTGCATCGTGGCCGATTACGACTGCGATGGGGCCACGGCCTGTGCGGTGGCCTTGCGCGGTTTGCGCATGCTGGGCGCGCAGCGGGTGGACTTTGTGGTGCCCGATCGGGTGGTGGACGGCTATGGCCTGACCCCGCCCATCTCTGAGCGGGTCAAGGCCCAAGGCGCAGCGGTGCTGATCACGGTGGACAACGGCATTGCCAGCGCCCAAGGCGTGGCACGGGCCCGAGCTTTGGGCTTGCAGGTCTTGGTCACCGACCACCATTTGCCAGGGGCCGAACTGCCCGATGCCGATGTGATCGTCAACCCCAACCAGCCCGGCTGCCACTTTGCCAGCAAAAACCTGGCGGGCGTGGGCGTGATGTTTTACGTGCTGCTGGCCCTTCGCGCCGAGCAGCGCCGCCGTGGCCGCTGGGACGCGCCCGGGGCACCCGCGCAACCGCGCTTGGACCACTTGCTGCCCTTGGTGGCATTGGGCACGGTGGCCGATGTGGTGCGCTTGGATGCCAACAACCGCCGCTTGGTGACCCAGGGCTTGAAGCGCATCCGCAAAGGGCAAATGCCAGCGGGCATGGCCGCCTTGTTTGTGGCCGCGGGCCGCCACCCCGAGCGCGCCAGCGCCCAAGACTTTGGCTTTGCCTTGGGCCCGCGCATCAATGCGGCAGGCCGCTTGGCCGATATGCGTTTGGGAATTGAGTGCCTGCGCACCGATGACGTGGAACAAGCCAGCCAATGTGCCCAGGCCTTGGACCAGATCAACCGCGAGCGGCGCGACATCGAAGGCGGCATGCGCGAGCAGGCCTTGTTGTTGGCCCAATCCATGCTCGACGGCTTTGACGAGCCGCCCAGTGCCTTGTGCTTGTTCGACCCCGACTTTCACGAAGGCGTGGTGGGCATCGTGGCCGCCCGCATCAAGGACCAATGGCACCGCCCCACGTTTGTGTTTGCCGCCAGCCAGGCCGATGGCAAGGGCGATGAGCTCAAGGGCTCGGGCCGTTCATTGCCGGGCTTTCATTTGCGCGATGCGCTGGACCTGATCTCCAAACGCCACCCCGGTGTGTTGCTGCGTTTTGGCGGCCACGCCATGGCCGCTGGCTGCACCATCCACGCCGACCACATCGACATTTTTGAATCGGCCTTGCAGCAAGTGGCACAAGAATGGCTGGACGAGGCCACCTTGCAGCGCCGACTCGACACCGACGGGCCCCTGCAGCCGCAATTTCGGCGGGTTGAGTTGGTTGAGCAGATCAACAGCGAAGTGTGGGGCCAAGGTTTTGCAGCCCCCACCTTTTGCGAAGAAATGGACGTGGTCAGCCAGCGCTTGGTGGGCGAGAAGCACCTGTCCATGCGCTTGCGCCACCAAGGCGATTTGGTCGATGCGATTTGGTTTGGCCGCAGCCAACCCTTGCCCGCGCGCGCCAAACTGGCCTACCGCGTGGAGACCGATGCCTGGCAAGGCCAAACCCGGGTGCGCTTTGTGATTGAAGCGGCCCAGGACTGAAGGAGCACACATGGTTCGGGTCAAACGCAGCGCCGCCACCGGCTTGCCCACGGTCAATTTTTCAGAGCATGGCCCGGTGCGCTATTTGCACCTGGGCACCGAATGGGTGCAAGGGTCGATGTGGCCCGACCGGCCCGACGACATCCACCTGGACTATGTGCAGCGCATGATGGCTTGGTTGCTGTGGGTGGAGCCCGAAGCGGTGGCAGACCTCAAGGCCATGCAACTGGGTTTGGGGGCGGGCACCCTGACCAAATTTTGCGCCCGCAAATTGGGCATGCACACCACGGCGATTGAAATCAACCCCCAGGTGGTGGCGGCATGCCGCCTGTGGTTCAAGCTGCCGCCCGACAGCGATCGGCTGCAAGTGGTGCTCGGTGATGCGGCCGAGGTGGCCGCGCACACGCATTGGCGCGGGCAAATGGATGTGTTGCAAGTCGATTTGTACGACCACGAGGCCGCCGCGCCGGTGCTCGACAGCGAAGCTTTTTATGCCGACTGCCGCCAATTGCTCAACGCCCACGGTTGCATGCTGGTGAACCTGTTTGGCCGCAGCAGCAGTTATGCGCGCAGCGTGGAGAAAATCAGCGCGGCTTTTGGCCCGCAAGCGGTCTGGGCATTCCAGCCCACCCGGGAGGGCAACACCGTGGTGTTGGCCCAAAGCACACCGGTGCAGCTGGACCCAGAGGTTTTGCAGTCGCGCGCGCTGCACATTGAACAGCGCTGGGGTTTGCCCGCTTCCAAATGGCTGCGGATGCTCAAAAAGCCTTGATCGGTGGTCAAAAAGCCATGAATCGTATACAAAAATACCTGCAAATAGGTGAAACCCACATAGACGCAACCCCGGAACCTGCACACAATCGGCCAGTTTTGTTTCAACGAGGAGATCATTCGTGAACATCAAAAGTCAGAAAGACTTTTTCTCAGGCCTCATGTTCTTGGTGGTGGGTGCCGCATTCGCATGGGGTGCGACCAAGTATTCCATTGGCACCGGTGCCCGCATGGGTCCAGGCTATTTCCCCTTGTTGTTGGGCGTTTTGCTGGCGGCCATGGGGGCTGTGATTTGCTTCACCTCGCTGGTGGTGGAAACCGCCAACGGCGACAAGGTGGGCAAATTTGGTTGGCGGCCCATTGTGTTTATTTTGGGCGGCAACCTCGCTTTCGGTGTGTTGCTCGGCGGCTTGCCCAGCATTGGCCTGCCCTACATGGGCTTGATCGTGGCCATTTTTGCGCTGACCATCATTTGCAGCAAAGCGGGCAACGAGTTCAATTTGCGCGATGTGTTGCTGCTGGCTTCGGCCCTGAGTGTGGGCAGCTATTTGGCTTTCATTGTCTTGCTCAAACTGCAAATTCCGGTTTGGCCTGCGTTCATCACCGGTTAAGGAGAGACAGAGCATGGATTTAATCGCAAACCTGGCCACTGGTTTTGGGGTGGCGTTCACCCCCATCAACTTGGTGTACTGCCTGATCGGTTGCATTTTGGGCACCTTGATCGGTGTGCTCCCTGGCATTGGCCCTGTGGCCACCATCGCCATGTTGTTGCCCGCCACTTACGCGCTGCCCCCGGTGTCGGCGCTGATCATGTTGGCCGGTATTTATTACGGCGCGCAATACGGGGGTTCGACCACCGCCATTTTGGTCAACTTACCGGGCGAATCGTCCTCGGTGGTGACCATGATCGACGGTTACCAAATGGCCCGCAAGGGCCGAGCGGGCCCCGCTTTGTCGGCCGCCGGTTTGGGCTCGTTCTTTGCTGGCTCGGTGGGCACCTTGATCTTGGCCGCGTTTGCCGCGCCCTTGACCGAATTGGCCTTCAAATTCGGCCCCGCCGAATACTTCTCGCTGATGGTGCTGGGCCTGATCGGTGCGGTGGTGCTGGCTTCGGGCTCCCTCATCAAAGCCATTGCCATGATCGTGCTGGGTTTGTTGCTGGGCCTGGTGGGCACCGACGTGAACTCGGGTGTGGCCCGCTTTAGCTTTGAAATCCCCGAACTGACCGACGGCGTGGGCTTTGTGGTCATTGCCATGGGCGTGTTTGGTTATGGCGAGATCATCTCCAACCTGTCGCAACCCGAAGAAGACCGCGAGGTCTACACCGCCAAGGTGCAGGGCTTGTTCCCCACCTTGACCGATATCAAACTGATGATTCCTGCCATTTTGCGTGGCACGGCCCTGGGCTCGATCTTGGGCGTGCTGCCCGGCGGTGGCGCTTTGTTGGCGGCTTTTGCGGCCTACACCATTGAGAAGAAAACCGCGCTCAAGCCTGGCGAAGTGCCGTTTGGTCAAGGCAATATCCGTGGCGTGGCCTCTCCCGAGTCGGCCAATAACGCGGGTGCGCAAACCTCCTTCATCCCCTTGCTGACCCTGGGCATTCCGCCCAATGCGGTGATGGCCTTGATGGTGGGTGCCATGACCATCCACAACATCCAACCGGGCCCGCAGGTGATGACCAGCAACCCCGAGTTGTTCTGGGGCCTGATCGCCTCCATGTGGATTGGCAACTTGATGCTGGTGATCTTGAACCTGCCCTTGATCGGCATGTGGATCAAACTCCTGTCGGTGCCATACCGTTTGCTGTTCCCGGCCATCGTGTTGTTTTGCGCCATTGGGGTGTACTCGACCAACAACAACACCTTTGACATTTGGCTGGTGGCCTTGTTCGGTCTGATTGGTTACATCTTCATGAAGCTCGGTTGCGAGCCTGCGCCTTTGTTGCTGGGCTTTATCTTGGGCCCCATGATGGAAGAAAACCTGCGCCGTGCGCTGCTGCTCTCGCGCGGCGATTGGTCGGTGTTTGTCACCCGTCCCTTGTCGGGCTCTTTGTTGGCTGCGGCCTTGGTGCTGCTCATCATTGTGTTGCTGCCATCGGTCAAGGCCAAGCGCCAAGAGGCTTTTGTCGAAGATTGAGGCATGGCAGCGGGCTTGCGGGCCCGTTGCGCTGACAAAGCGGCACCTGCGGGTGCCGTTTTTTTTGGGATAGCCCATTCGCAGCCCGGCGCTGGCATGGCCCCATGGTGTCTTTGCACAGCGCCCTCGAACAGTGCCTTCGCTATGATCCGCGCATGCACTTTCACGACCACAACCCCTACACATCTACCCGCTTGCCCGTGTTTGCGCGCAATGTGGTGTCCACCTCCCATCCTTTGGCCGCGCAAGCGGGTTTGCGCATGCTGTGGCAAGGCGGCAATGCGGTCGATGCGGCCATTGCAGCGGCGGCAGCGCTGACCATCACCGAGCCGGTCAGCAACGGCCTGGGTTCAGACGCGTTTTGTATTTTGTGGGACGGCCAGCAGTTGCATGGCCTCAATTCATCGGGCCACGCGCCCGAAGCTTGGACACCGGCTTACTTCCAATCCAAATATGGTTCGGCGGCCACCACCCCACCCAAGCGCGGCATGGATTCGGTCACCATCCCCGGTGCGGTTGCGGCCTGGGTGGCCTTGAGCGAGCGCTTTGGCAAGCTGCCCTTTGAGGACTTGCTGCAACCGGCCATCGAAATCGCCGAGCGGGGCTATTTGTTGCCGGTGGTGGTGCAGCAAAAATGGGCGGCGGCCACGCCCGAATTGCAGTCTTTGCCCGGTTTTGCGCAAAGCTTTTTGCCCTGGGGGCGTGCGCCACGGGTGGGCGAGTTGTTCAAGTTTCCGGCCGCTGCACGCGGCCTGCGCTTGATCGCGCAAACCAAGGGGCAGGCCTTTTACAGCGGCGAAATGGCCCAGGCCTTGGCGCGTTTTTCCAAGGACAACGGTGGCAGCCACCGGGAAAGTGATTTCGCCCAGTTCAAACCCGAGTGGGTCACGCCGCTGGCCAAAAATTACCGCCAACACACCTTGCACGAAATCCCGCCCAATGGCCAAGGCATTGCCGCCCAAATCGCTTTGGGCATCTTGGACCATTTCGACCTGGCCAGCTTGCCCGTCGATGGTGTGGCTTCGCAGCATTTGCAAATCGAAGCCATGAAGCTGGCCTTTGCCGATGTCTACCGTTTTGTGGCCGAGCGCGGGTCCATGGAAGTCAGCGCCGAGCAAATGCTCGACAGCGCCTATTTGTCCCAGCGGGCCAAACTCATCGACCCGCGCCGTGCGCAGGCGTTTGGCGCGGGCAACCCGGTCAAGGGCGGCACCATTTACCTCACCGCAGCCGATGAAAACGGCATGATGGTCAGCTTCATCCAAAGCAATTACATGGGTTTTGGTTCGGGTTGCGTCGAACCGACTTACGGCATCAGCTTGCAAAACCGTGGACACGGCTTCACCGTATCGACCGACACACCCAATCAAGCCAATTTGGTCGCGCCGGGCAAGCGGCCTTTTCACACCATCATCCCGGCTTTCTTGACGCAAAACGGCCAGCCGGTGATGAGCTTTGGGGTGATGGGCGGCAATATGCAGCCCCAAGGCCACATGCAAACCCTGGTGCGCATGTTGGACTACCAACAAAACCCACAAGCGGCGTGTGATGCACCGCGCTGGCGCTTCAACCAAGGTTTGGAGATCAATGTCGAATCCAGCATGGACCCGCACACGGTTCAAGGCCTGAAAGACCTGGGCCACCAGGTCGATGTGATCAACGACAGCTACCAAGACTTTGGTGCCGGTCAGTTCATTTGGCGCGCGGGTCAGCCCCAGGTGGAGGGTTACATCGTGGCCAGCGATCCCCGCCGCGACGGTTTGGCCGCGGGGTTTTGATGCCCACGGCCAGCGGTTTGGTGCTGGCGCTGACCGGGGCCATCGCCTTCAGTGGCAAGGCCATCATCGTCAAACTGGCTTACCGGCATGGGGTGGATGCGGTCACGCTCATCATGTACCGCATGGTCATGGCCTTTCCGTTTTTCGTTTTGCTGGCCTGGTGGGCTTCGCGCCAAGCCCATGCCAAGGCCAACCCGCTGACGCGGCGCGATGTGGGCTCGATTGTTGTGTTGGGCTTCATTGGCTATTACTTCTCCAGTTACCTGGATTTCTTGGGCTTGCAATACATCAGCGCCAGCTTGGAGCGGCTGATTTTGTACCTCAACCCCACCATGGTTTTGCTCATGGGATGGGTGTTTTACCGCCGCCGCATCACCCGCTGGCGGGCCTTGGCCATGGCGGTCAGCTACAGCGGTGTGGTGCTGGTGTTTGGCCATGAGCTCACCTTGGGCGGCCAAGACGCGGTGCTCGGCAGCAGTTTGGTGCTGGCCAGCGCGCTGTGCTATGCCATCTACCTGGTGATGAGTGGGCAATTGGTGCAACGCATCGGGGCCATGCGCTTGGTCGGGCTGGCCTCGGGCGTGGCCAGTGTGTGCTGTTGGGTACAGTTCTTGTGGCTGCGCCCCTTGTCGGCCATGTGGGTGCCCACCGAGGTGCTGTGGCTATCGTTGGTCAATGCCACTTTGTGCACCGTGGTGCCCTTGGTGCTGGTGATGATGGCCATCGAGCGCATTGGCGCGGCCTTGACCGCGCAAGCTGGCATGATTGGGCCCATGGCCACCATCGCTTTGGGCGTGTGGTTGTTGGATGAGCCGTTCAATGCCTGGACCGGTATGGGCACCTTGTTGGTGTTGGGCGGTGTTTATATGGTGAGCAAACTTGGAGATCGATGATGGATTTGGGAATCAAAGGCAAATGGGCCCTGGTGGGCGGGGCCAGCAAAGGGCTGGGTTTTGGCTGTGCACAAGCGCTGGCCCAAGAAGGTGTGAACGTGGTCATGGTGGCGCGCGGTGCCGATGCCTTGCAACAGGCGGCCCAGGCCTTGCGCAGCCACGGCACGCAAATTTTGGTGGTGGCGCAAGACATCACCACCGAAGCCGGACGCGATGCCATTTGGAATGTGGCCGGCGGCCCGGGCAAAAATTTTGACATCGTGGTCACCAATGCGGGGGGTCCTCCACCGGGCGACTTTCGCGATTGGGACCGCGAGGCCTGGATCAAGGCGGTGGATGCCAACATGCTCACCCCGATTGAGCTGATCCGAGCCACGGTGGACGGCATGGCCGCGCGCGGCTTTGGCCGGGTGGTCAACATCACATCGAGTGCGGTCAAGTCACCCATCGACATCTTGGGCCTGTCCAACGGCGCGCGCAGTGGCCTGACCGGTTTTGTGGCCGGCACTTCGCGCAGCAGCCAATTGGCGGGTCGCAACGTGACCATCAACAACTTGCTGCCCGGTGCGTTTGACACCGACCGCTTGCGCAACAACCAAAAAACCATTGCCACCAAAGCAGGCAAGTCGGTGGAAGAGGTGAGCGAGGCACGGCGAAAAACCATCCCCGCCCTGCGCTTTGGCACGGCCCAGGAGTTTGGCGAAACCTGTGCTTTCTTGTGCAGCCAACAAGCCAGCTACATCACCGGCCAAAATATTTTGATCGACGGCGGTGCATTCCCCGGCGCGTTTTGATTTTTTCAGGAGAAACCATGTCCATCACTTTGTCCCAAACCTGTTTGCCCGTGTGCGCCGCCATGCTTGGCCACCTGAGCCATTTGCTCGACAAGGCCCGCGCCGATGCCCAAGCCCGTGGCTTCGATGGCAATGTGCACATCACCGAACGCCTGGCCCCTGACATGCTGCCGTTCAAAAACCAAATTTTCATCGCCTGCGATGTGGTGAAAAACGGTGTGGCCCGTGTGGCCGGCATGGAAGCGCCCAAGTACGACGACAGCGAGTCCACCCTGGAAGAGCTGCAAGCGCGCATCCAAAAAACCCTGGCCTGGTTGGCCACCGTACCGGCCAGCGCCATCGACGGCCGCGAAGACCAGTCCTTCACCTTTCCGGTGGGCAAGACGGGCAGCCACACCATGCGCGGTCAAGACTATGTGACCATGTGGATCTTGCCCAATATGTATTTCCACATCACCACCGCCTACAACCTGTTGCGCTTGAACGGCGTGCCCGTGGGCAAGCGCGATTACCTGCTGGGTGCCAACCAGGGCTGATGGTCTCAAGCGCCGCGCGTTGCGCGGCGCGCCTGAGCAGCGGTGCGTGGCGGGGGTTGGCGATTCAGGCGCTTGGCTTTTTTTGCCGCGACGAGACCACAATGCCGCCCACGATCAGCACAAACGCGGCCAGGTGGTACCACTGCGGGGGTTCGCCCAGCAGCAGGCTGGAGAGCACGGCCGCAAACACCGGTGTGAGGTTGCTGAAAAACCCGGCCACGCTCGGGCCGACCCGTTGCACGCCCAAGCCCCAGCAGCGGTAGGCCAAAATGGCCGGCCCAATGCCGATGTACAAAAGAGCGGCCACCACTGGCCAGCTCCAGTCAATGTGCGCATCCGTCAGGGTCCATTCGGCTGCGCTGAACAGCAGCGACCAGACCAGACCCATCACCACCTGGGCCATCAAAAAATTGGCCCAATCGTTGCGAATCTCAGGCGGGTCGCGATCGGGCAGGGTGATTTGCCAGCTGTACCAGGCCCAGGCGGCGGTGGCGATCAACACCAAGACATCGCCCTCGACAAATTGCACCTGGGCCAGCAATTGCCAGTCGCCCCGGCACATCACCAACATCACACCCACCACCGACATCACCGCGCCCAGCAATTGGTTGCGCCGCACCTGCTGGCCGTAAAACAAACGCCCCAGGGCCAGCATGAACACCGGTGAGCTGGAGGCCACCAGGGTCACATTGATGGGGGTGGTGGTGCGCAAGGCCAGGTACTGAAAGGTGTTGTAGCAAGCCACCCCGAGCAAACCCAGGAACAAATAGCGCCGCCAATGGGTCCACAAGGGTCCGTCGGGCCGCAACATGCGGTAGGCCAAGGGCAGCAACAGCACCAGGGCCACCAGCCAACGCAGCAGGTTGAGGGTCACCGGCGGCACCTCGTCGTGGATCATGCGCCCAATCACCGAATTGGCCGACCACAGCAGCGGCGGCATGGTCAGCAAAAAAACGGTGCCCAGGCTCAGCCGGGTGGACAAAGTAGAGGTCATGGGTGCGCCACTCTAACCGATCCGCCAAAGCGGATAATGCGCGGGTGTCCACCGACCCGTGCCGGGGCTTTGGATGCCTTCCAACCATTACCACAAACACACTGGAGCCCAGCATGTCCAAAGCCGTCCGCATCGATCAAAACGGTGGTCCCGAAGTCCTGAAAATTGTTGATGTCACGGTGGGTGACCCAGGCCCCGGTGAAATCCGCATTCGTCACAAGGCGGTGGGCTTGAACTTCATCGATGTCTACCAGCGCACCGGTTTGTACCCCTTGCCCATGCCTTTGAACCTGGGCATGGAAGCCTCGGGCGTGGTCGAAGCCGTCGGCCCTGGGGTGACCCACCTGAAAGCGGGCGACCGTGCCGCCTATGCCAGCCAGCCCCCTGGCAGCTATTGCGAAGTGCGGGTCATGCCCGCCAAAGTGGTTTGCAAATTGCCCGACGCGATCGACTTTGACACCGGCGCTGCCATGATGCTCAAGGGCATGACCGCCCAGTTTTTGCTCAAGCGCACCTTGCCCCAAGGTGGTTTGCAAGCCGGTGACTTTGTGCTGTTCCATGCCGCCGCTGGCGGGGTGGGCTTGATCGCCTGCCAATGGGCCAAAGCCTTGGGCTACCAGCTGATTGGCACCGCTGGCAGCGATGCCAAGTGCGAACTGGCCAAAGCCAATGGGGCTGCCCACGTCATCAACTACAGCAAAGAAGACTTTGCTGCCCGGGTCAAAGACATCACCGGTGGCAAAGGCGTCAAAGTGGTCTACGACTCGGTGGGCAAAGACACCTGGGAGAAGTCGCTCGACTGCTTGTCCCCCTTTGGCCTGATGGCCAGCTTTGGCAACGCCTCTGGCCCGGTGCCACCGTTTGCGCCTGGCATCTTGGGCAACAAAGGCTCTTTGTTTGTCACCCGCCAAACCCTGTTCACCCACATCGCCACCCACGAAGGTGCCATGGCCATGTCCAAGGATTTGTTTGACATCGTCATGAGCGGCAAGGTCAAGATCAACATCGAGCAGCGCTACCCCTTGGAGCAGGTGCAACAAGCGCACCGCGATTTGGAAGCGCGCAAAACCACGGGCTGCACCATTTTGACCCTGTGAGCTTGAACTGACCCATCTGATGTACAAGCAAGCTCTGTGGGCGGCCCCATGCTGGGCCGCATTCGCCTGTGCGGCGACTCTGCAAACGGCTGGTTGGGCTCAAACCGCTGACACGGTTTTGTTGGCCCAGGCCAGCGCACCAGCGGCAGCGCCCATGCCACGCGAAGCGGCCAGCCCGCTGCAAGCGGCGGCATCGGCCACGCGCAAATGGTCGGTGTCTTGGGGTTGGAACCGCTCCACTTATTCCAACAGCGACATCCATTTTTGGGGGCCGGACCACAACTTCACGCTCAGCGACGTGAAGGCCAAAGACATGCAAGTCGATGTCACCAACGAAAACATCTTTGGCACTTTTTTGAGCCCGGGCAACCTCACCCTGCCGGAGACCAATTTGCGCTTGGCCTACCAAGGCTCGGCCGATACCGCTTGGGCGCTCAACCTCGATCACATGAAGTACGTGGTCACGCCAGACCAAACCGTGGCCTTCTCCGGCACCATCAACAACGACCCCCAATCGGGACCGACCCGCACCCTGTCGACCAACTACCTGAACTTTGAGCACACCGACGGCCTCAATGTGATCACCTTGGAGTACGAGAAACAATTTCCCGTGAGCCTGTGGAAGGCACCTTTTGCGTCGCGTTGGGTGGCCTTGGTGGGGGCAGGCATCGTCTACCCCAAGACCAATGTCACTTTGAACATGCTGGGGCGTTCGCGCAACGACCAATTCCACTTGGCCGGTTACAGCGCCGGTGCGGGCGTGGGCTGGGAAGCCGACTTTTTGGACAGTTGGTTTTTGCGGGGCCTGTTCAAAATGGGGCATGTGACCTTGCCCGATGTGTTGACCAGTTCACAAGGCGACAAGGCCTCGCACAATTTCAGCTTCAACGAGTTGTTGATCACGCTGGGCAAGCGGTTTTGAGGGCCATGCCCGCTGACCCGGCTCAACCGGCGGTTTGCTCGGGCCAGGCAAACAAATCGGCCTGAGGTGCATCGGGCCCCGTTGCAGTTTGGGCTGGGGCCTGCGTGGCCCAGGCCTGCACCACCGACTGGCGCTCCAACGAGCCCACCCGCACCCCCAGCAAGCGCAAACGCTGGTGCAAGGCCACCCGTTTGAGGCACTGACCGGCGTGCTGGCGAATGTCTTGGGCATCGGCCGTGTAATGGTCCAAGGTGGTGTCGCGGGTCACGCTTTTGAAGTTGTCATAGCGCAGTTTGATGCCAATGGTTTTGCCCACATAGCCTTTGCGCTGTAAATCGGCCGCCACCTGTTCACACAACCGGGTGAAGATGGCCCCCAACTGCGCGCGGTCGTGCACCGCATGCAAGTCACGCTCAAAAGTGGTTTCGCGGCTCATGGACACGGGCTCGCTCTCGGTTTGCACCGGCCGGTCGTCTTGGCCACGGGCCGCGTCGTACAACCAAGCCCCATAGGACTTGCCAAATTCGGCTTGCAACCAAGCGCGCTCGTGGGTGGCCAATTCGCCAATGGTGCGGATGCCGTGGGCGAGCAATTTGGCTTCGGCCTTGGGGCCAATGCCATTGATCTTGCGGCACGGCAAGGGCCAAATTTGGCTGGCCACATCGTGCGCATGCAAGATGGAAATGCCATTGGGTTTGTTCAATTCACTGGCCATCTTGGCCAACAGTTTGTTGGGTGCCACGCCGATCGAGCAGGTCAATCCCGTGGCTTGGAAGATGCTTTTTTGGATCAGCCGCGCCAGCACCCGCCCGCCTTCGCGCTGCCCACCGGGCACCTGGGTGAAGTCGATGTACACCTCGTCCACGCCCCGGTCTTCCATCAGCGGCGCAATGTCGGTGATGGTGGTTTTGAACAGGCGCGAATAGTGGCGGTATTGTTCAAAGTCCACGGGCAACAAAATCGCATCGGGGCAGAGTTTGGCCGCCTTCATCACGCCCATGGCAGAACCCACCCCAAACTGGCGTGCGGCATAGGTGGCGGTGGTGATCACCCCGCGCCCCACATAGCCGCTGATGCGCGGGAAAAATGCCACCGGGATATCGGCCAGATCGTTGGCCGTCCACTCGCGCTCGGGCCGCTCGTTGCGCAGCCGCTCGATCAGGTGGTCTTCGCGCCGCCGCCCCCCGCCAATCACCACCGGCAGGCCCTTGAGCTGGGGGTAGCGCAACAACTCCACCGATGCGTAAAACGCATCCAGGTCCAAATGCGCAATGCGGCGGGGCAGGGACTCGGGTGGCAGGCTCACGGCCAAAGCATAGCCCAGTGCCACCGCCGCTCGCCTGGCGCGGGCCTATGGTGGTTTACACCTGTGGCCCTCAAGCGGAAGCGCCCACTGCCGATCTATCAAGTTCCAGGGTGTGGAATTTTTTTTAGATCATCCCCGACACCAGTCCGAAGTTTGAGGGCGCACCACTTGTGGTGCCGGGGGTGATCGCCTTCTTTTGCGCCAATATCGATGGCGCTTGTGCATCTATTTTTCAGTACTAAGATTTGCACCCCCAATCTCTGTTGACCGATGTCCACGCCCTTGCGGCCGCTTGACCCACATGACACGCATACACATACATCGTGCCAACATGCACGATCTGCATTCGATCACGCCACTGTTTGACTTGTATCGACAGTTTTATGGACAAGCTTCTGATTTGCAGAAAGCTGAAGAATTTTTGGCGCAACGCCTGGAGAAAACCGAATCGGTTGTTTTCTTGGCCAGCGATGGCACAGATGCGGTTGGATTTACCCAGCTGTACCCAGGCTTTTCATCGGTGTCCATGGGCCGCACATATTTGCTCAACGATCTTTATGTGGTTGAAAGCCATCGGCGTCTCGGTGTGGGTGCTTTGCTGTTGGAGGCCGCTGTGGCACATGCCCAGTCAGAGCAGGCTGTGCGCATTTCACTGACCACCAGCGTGGCCAATATGACCGCTCAGGCGGTTTATGAAGCCAATGGCTGGGAGCGGGAAAAAGCCTTTCTCACCTATAACTTCCAGCTGGCTTAATGGGCAGATTCGCACCCACCGCTATCATCAAGCCCCTTTCATTTGGAGCCCAAGATGAGTGATGCGGTGGTGGATTTGCTGCGCCAAGCCTTTGAAGCGGCCGTGGCATCGGCCCAACCGCACGTGTGTGTGCCGCCTTTCATCCCGGCCGCGCCCAAAGGGCGCTTGATCGTGGTGGGCGCGGGCAAGGCCAGCGCCGCCATGGCCCGTGCCGTTGAGTTGCACGCGCCATGCCCGGTCAGCGGTTTGGTGGTGACCCGTTATGGCCATGCGGTCGATTGCGAGCACATTGAAATCGTGCAGGCCGCCCACCCGGTGCCCGATGAGGCGGGCCTGCAAGCCGCGCAGCGCATGCTGCAAATGGTGCAAGGCCTGAGCGCCGATGATGTGGTCTTGTGCTTGATTTCGGGCGGGGGTTCGGCCTTGCTGCCATTGCCCATGCCCGGCATCAGCTTGGCCGACAAGCAAACGATTGCGCGCGAGTTGCTGCGCTGTGGGGCCAATATTGGCGAGATCAATACCGTGCGCCGGCATTTGTCGGCCATCAAAGGCGGGCGCTTGGCCGCGGCTTGTGCGCCTGCCCAGGTGATCAGCTTGTTGATTTCGGACGTGCCCGGCGACAAACCGATCGACATTGCTTCCGGCCCCACGGTGGGCGACCCCAGCACCTGTGCCGATGCCTTGGCCATTGTGAAACGCTATGGCATCCACATACCCGAGGCGGCCATGGCTTGCTTGCAGTCGGGCCAAGGCGAATCCGTCAAACCCCAGGACCCGCGTTTGCAAAACCACCAGGTGCACATCGTGGCTTCGCCACAAATCGCTTTGGAGGCGGCGGCAGCGGTGATCGCGCAAGCGGGCTTGCGCGTGCACATTTTGAGCGATGCCATCGAGGGCGAGGCGCGCGATGTGGGCCAGGTGATGGCCGCCATTGCGGTGCAAACGGCCGAGCGCGGCCAACCTTTTGCCACGCCCTGTGTCTTGCTCAGCGGCGGCGAGACCACGGTCACCGTGAAGGGTGATGGGCGCGGTGGTCGCAATGTGGAGTATTTATTGTCCTTGGGTGTGGCGACCCAAGGCCATGCGCGCATCCACGCCTTGGCCGCCGATACCGATGGCATCGATGGGCAAGAGGAAACCGCAGGCGCGTTTTGGACACCGCAGACCCTTGAGCGGGCCCATGCACTGGGCCTGAACCCCATGGCCGAGTTGGACCGCAACAATGGCCATGGTTTTTTTGAAGCCCTGGGCCAGCAAGTGGGCAACGGGCCCACCCGCACCAATGTCAACGACTTTCGCGCCATCCACATCGCTTGAATGCGGGCCATGTGAACAAGCGGCTTGCTTGCACCAGTTGCCAGCCAGTGCACTGAATCTTTTACCTTGACTGGAGAGTATTGATGCCCACCATCCGTGTTGAATTGTTTGAAGGCCGCACGCCCGAGCAAAAGCGCAACCTGGTTGCCGCTTTGACCGACGCAGCGGTCAAAACCTTGGGCGGCTCGCCCGAGAGCGTGGATGTGCTGTTGTTTGACATCAAGCCGTCCGATTGGTCCACCGGCGGCGTGCTGTGGAGTGAGAAAAAGACCAGCGCTTGAAAGCCCGGCTCAGGTGGGGTAGGTGCCGGGCAGCAAAATATCGCGGTTGACGTTTTGGATGTTGGTGTGGCCGCAAAAAGCCATGGTCACATCCAACTCTTTGTGGATGATTTGCAAGGCCTTGGTCACGCCTGCTTCGCCCATGGCCCCCAGGCCATAAACCATGGCGCGGCCGATCATGGTGCCGCGCGCCCCCAAGGCCCAGGCCTTGAGCACGTCTTGCCCACTGCGGATGCCGCCGTCCATCCACACCTCGATGTCTTTGCCCACCGCCGCCACGATGCCCGGCAGGGCTTGGATGCTGCTCGGTGCGCCATCGAGTTGGCGACCACCATGGTTGCTCACCACAATCGCATCGGCCCCGCTTTGAACGGCCAAGCGGGCATCTTCCGCGTCCATGATGCCTTTGAGGATGAGCTTGCCACCCCATTGTTTTTTCACCCATTCGATGTCGGGCCAACTCAGGCGCGGGTCAAACTGCTCATTGGTCCAAGCCGCCAGTGAACTCATGTCGCTGACATTTTTGACATGGCCAATCAGGTTGCCAAAACTGCGCCTGGAGGTGCCGGCCATCCCTAAGCACCAGCGTGGTTTGGTGGCCAAGTTGAGGATGTTGCGCAGGGTTGGCCGTGGCGGTGCGGTCAGGCCGTTTTTGATGTCTTTGTGGCGTTGGCCAATGACTTGCAAGTCCAAGGTGAGCACCAAGGCGCTGCAATGCGCGGCCTTGCAGCGGTCGATCATGCGGGCCATGGCATCGCGGTCGCGCATCATGTAGAGCTGAAACCAAAAGGGTGCCTGGGTGTGGGTGGCGATGTCTTCGATGGAGCAAATGCTCATGGTCGACAAGGTGAACGGAATGCCAAATTTTTTGGCCGCTTGCGCGGCGTGGATTTCACCATCCGCGTGTTGCATGCCGGTCAGTCCCACCGGCGCAATGCTCACCGGCATGTGGGCGGGCACCCCCACCATGGTGGTGGCCGTGCTGCGGTTTTCCATGTTGACGGCCACGCGCTGGCGCAGCTTGATGGCGTGGAAATCGTTTTCGTTGGCGCGGTAGGTGCCCTCGGTCCAGCTGCCCGAGTCGGCGTAGTCGTAAAACATGCGCGGCACGCGCTTTTCGGCCAAGACGCGCAGGTCTTCAATGTTGGTGATGACGGGCATGTTTTCCTTTCGGGCGCTCAGGCCCAAATCACGGTTTGGTTTTTCGCATACCAGCCGTCGACCTGGGAGCGCACCAATTCTTCGATGCGGCTGCGCTTGATTTTCATGGTCGGGGTGAGGCAACCGTTTTCGATGCCCCAGGGGCTGCTGGCAATCACCAGGCATTGGAGTTGTTCATGGTGGGCCAGTTGGTGGTTGACCTCTTTGAGCAACACGCCGAGTTCGGCATTGACTTGGGCGCGCAGGTCTTCGTTGTGCAACTCTGCGCGCAGTTGTTCGGCCAGCACCACCAGGGCATATGGTTGGGCTTGCGAGCTGCCAGAGACCATGGACAGCTCGATCATGGGATGGGCATTGAGCCGGTTTTCAATCGGCGCGGGGGCCACATATTTGCCCTTGGAGGTTTTGAACAACTCCTTGAGGCGACCGGTGATTTTGAGTTGCCCATCGGAGCGGCGTTCGCCCAAGTCGCCGGTGCGGAAGTAGCCGTCGGCGGTGAAGGACTCGGCATCGAGGTCGGGCCGCTTGTAGTAACCCACCATTTGTCCCGGCGACTTGATGAGGATTTCTCCTTCCGGGCTGAGTTGGACTTCGACACCCGGGTAAGCAATGCCCACATAGCCGGGTTCGTTGAATTGGTCGGTGCCGGTGTGCGAGTAGGCAAAGTCCTCGGTCATGGCATACCCCTCAACCAGGCGCAAACCCAGGTTGCGGTACCAATAGACCAGTTCGGCGGGCAGGGGGGCCGACCCGCTGCCCGCCAAGGTGGTCTGGTCCAGGCCCAAACCGGCCAGCACCTTGCGCCGGATGATGCGACCCAAAACAGGTATGCCGAGCAAGAAATTCAGCTTCTTGCTGGGCAGTTTGGCAAACACGCCTTGCTGGAACTTCAGCCACAGGCGTGGCACCGAAATGAAAATCGTCGGGCGTGCACGCTGCAAATCCGCCACAAAGGTGTCGAGCGCTTCGGCAAAAAATATCTGGATCTTGCCGCTGTAGAGGGCCACGCTTTCGACAAAGGCACGCTCAAACACATGGGCCAGGGGCAGGTAAGACAGCATGCGGTGCTGCTTGCCGGGGCCTTGGTCGTTCTCTAAGAATTCAAAAATGCCCTGGGCCACATCGCAGATGCGGCCAAAGTTGTGCATCACCCCTTTGGGTTGGCCGGTCGAACCCGAGGTGTACATGATCATGGCCAAATCTTGGGGTGAGCGCTTGGGCTCGCCCGCCATCGGCAAGGTGCTGGCCACGATGTCGTCCCAGCGCCGGAACGCGGTGGGTGGCGACAAGGGCATGGCAATGCATGGCATGCCTTCGGGCACGCCGCTGGCTTGCTCAGGCCAGGTGTCGAGTTTGCCCACGAACAAAACACGGGATTCGCTGTGCTCCAACACATAGCGCACGGTTGGCGCGTTTTCCGTGGGAAAGATGGCCACGGTGGTGTAACCCGCCATCCAAATGGCCAATTCGGCCATGAAAAAATGGGCGCAGTTCTTGGACAAAATGCCCACTTTGGTGCCTGGCTCCAAGCCCAGGCTTTGCAAATGCGTGGCCATGCGCCGCGCCTGGTCCATGGTCTGGGCCCAGGTATAGGTCACCACCGCACCGCCGCCGGTGGGTTGGGTCAAAAAAGTGTGTGACCCCAGCTCTTTTTCGTGTCGGTAGACATGGTCTAACAAAGTGGATTTGGGCATGGCTTGGAAGGGTGAAAGGTGGAGAAGCAAAACAATCGGGGCCGGTGGACGGCCCCCATCACCGCTAAAACATGTGACAAGTCGATTCTAAAACCTGGGCCTGCGAACACGACCCCGGGTTGCCCCTGATGGCCAGGGCAGGGCTGCCGTTCAAGTGCTTGGGCTGGGCTGCAGTCGCCGCTGGTGGCGGGCGATTTGCGCTTGCACCTGCGATGGCGCGGTACCCCCAATGGTGTTGCGGGCATTCAAAGAGCCTTGCAGGCTCAAACACGCGTAAACATCGGGCCCGATGGACGGGTGGAAGCCTTGCAACACAGGCAGTGGCAATTCGGACAGGTCGCAGCCTTGTTGGCTGGCGGCTTTGACCGCATGGGCCACGGTTTCGTGGGCATCGCGAAACGGCAGACCTTTTTTGACCAAGTAGTCGGCCAAATCGGTGGCGGTGGCAAAGCCTTTCAGGGCCGCAGCTTGCATGTGGGCCGGGTTCACGCTCAAGCCACCCTCTTTGGTGCCGGAGGCGGTGGTTTGGCCGCCCATCATCTCGGCAAAAATGCGCAAGGTGTCTTTCAAAGTATCTACCGTGTCAAACAAAGGCTCTTTGTCTTCTTGGTTGTCTTTGTTGTAGGCCAGGGGTTGGCCTTTCATCAGGGTGATCAAGCCCATCAAGTGGCCCACCACCCGCCCGGTTTTGCCGCGCGCCAGCTCGGGCACATCGGGGTTTTTCTTCTGCGGCATGATGGAAGAGCCGGTGGTGAAGCGGTCGGCCAGCTGGATGAAGGCAAAGTTTTGGCTCATCCAGATGATCAGCTCTTCGGACAAGCGGCTGATGTGCACCATGCACAGGCTGGCTGCAGCGGTGAATTCGATGGCAAAGTCGCGGTCGCTGACCGCATCCAAACTGTTTTGACACAGCTGGGGTTCGCCATGGGCATCGACCATGCCCAAGGTCTGGGCCACCCGGGCGCGGTCCAGCGGGTAAGTGGTGCCGGCCAAGGCCGCAGACCCCAAGGGCAAGCGGTTGGTGCGGGCGCGGATTTCGCCCATGCGCTCTTCGTCGCGCGAGAGCATTTCCACATAAGCCAACAGGTGGTGCGCAAAGCTGATGGGTTGGGCCACTTGCAGGTGGGTAAAGCCTGGCATGACGGTTTCGGTGTGCTGGGCGGCCACATCGACCAGGGCACGTTGCAAATTTTTCAGCAGTTCACGGATGGCATCGATCTCATCGCGCAACCACAGGCGCACGTCGGTGGCCACCTGGTCATTGCGGCTGCGGCCGGTGTGCAGGCGCTTGCCGGCATCGCCCACAAGCTGGGTGAGGCGGGCCTCGATGTTCAGGTGGACATCTTCCAGATCGAGCTTCCACTCGAAGGCGCCGGACTCGATCTCCTGCGCGATCTGGGCCATCCCCCGCGCGATGGCGGCCTGATCGTCGGCGCTGATCACGCCCTGGGCCGCCAGCATCTCGGCGTGCGCCAGCGAGCCCTGGATATCGGCCCGCCACAGGCGCTTGTCGAAGAAGACGCTGGAGGTGTAGCGCTTGACCAGATCGCTCATGGGCTCCGAGAACAGCGCGGACCAGGCCTGGGACTTTTGATCGAGTTGGTTGTGGGACATAAGAAGTGAATAATCGGGGCTATTAAATCGAAAGAATTCAATTGCAAACCCGATGAAGTTCTTCTCTGAATTATCGGCGTTCCGAGACCGCGCGCCCCGTGTCGAGGCCCTGGACGCGTGCCATGTCGGGGTGGTGCTGCGCGCCCTTGCCGTCACTCTGGCGGGGGTGGCCGTGGCGTCGATGTTCGGCGCGCACAGCGTCCTGCACGGGCTCGAGCGCCTGGCCCTGGCCAGCGCCGGCGTCGTGCCCGCTGTCCTGGGGTGGCTCCTGCTGGCGTGCGCCCTGGGCCGCATGCTCGGGCCGCAGCGCCGGTCCGTGCGCGATGCGATGGGGCTGGCCCTGGGCGCTGCCGCAGGCGCGCTGGCGTGCGCCATCCTGGACCGTCTGGTGCCGTGGCCGCAGGGCGCGCCCTGGCTGGCCGCTGCGCTGGCCGGCGCCTTGTGGGCGGGGGCGGTGCAGCAGGCGCTGGACTGGCATGCCCGCAGTCGCGCGCCCGCCGATGTGGCCGCCCGCCTGGCTGGCTTGCAGGCGCGCATCGCGCCGCACTTCCTGTTCAACACCCTCAATGCCGCGATCGCCCTGGTACGAGAGGATCCGGCGCGCGCCGAGGGCGTGCTCCAAGACCTGTCCGACCTCTTTCGCCAGGCGCTGGCCGACCCGGCGCAAGCGGTCTCCCTGGCCGACGAAGTGGCCCTGGCGCGCGGCTACCTGCGCATCGAGCAGGTGCGCTTTGGCGAACGCCTGCGTGTCCACTGGAGCCTCGATCCGCGCGCGGATCACGCGCGCGTGCCGCCACTGGTGCTGCAGCCGCTGGTCGAAAACGCGGTCAAGCACGGCGTGCAGCCCAGCGCCCGAGGCGCGCAGGTGCATGTCTGCACGCAGCGGCGGCGCAATCATGTGGTGATCACGATCACCAACACCGTGCCGGACGGCCCGGGGCCAGCGGGCTGCGGCGTGGCGTTGGCCAATGTGCGCGAGCGCCTGCGACTGCTGCATGACGTGCATGGCCGTTTCCAGGCCGGCCTGCGCGATGGTGTGTTCCGTGTGAGCCTGGAGGTGCCGGCCTGAGCGGCTGGCGGGAGGGACGGGCATGCTCAGGGTCCTGGTGGTCGATGACGAGGCGCCCGCGCGTTCACGCCTGCGGGCCTTGCTGCAGCAATGCTGCGCGCCGGCGGCCACCGTCGCGGCCGAGGCCGGCGATGCGGTGCAGGCCATGGAGCTGCTGCACCGCCATCGCTACGACCTGGTCCTGCTGGATGTGCGCCTGCCTGGCATCGATGGCCTGCACCTGGCGCGCGTGCTGCGGGAGCGATCGCAGCTGCAGCCGGTCGTCTTCGTCTCGGCGCATGCCGACCACGCGGTCCAGGCCTTCGAGGTCGATG
>JACCDX011364183.1_pt1 | contig 72565 bp, 59 predicted proteins | sample 7449681 | NCBI WGS metagenome assembly JACCDX01 (sample SAMN15323450, study PRJNA562643) | freshwater metagenome | isolation source: river surface water | place: USA:Blue River Watershed | collected 2017-08-18 | reverse complement strand
CTGTTGCTGGCCATTGGGAACGATTTGCGGCGGTTGCTGCTGTTGCTGGCCATTAGGAACGATTTGCGGCGGTTGCTCCTCTTGGGCTCCTGCACCCGGAACGATTTGCGGCGGTTGCTCTTGGGCTCCTGCACCCGGAACGATTTGCGGCGGTTGCTCTTCGGCTCCTGCATCCGGAACTATTTGCGGTGGTTGCTCTTGGGCTCCTGCACCCGGAACTATTTGTGGTGGTTGCTGCTGATTTGATACAGCCTGTGCCGCGGGATCGACCTGTTTTGGCGAGTTTAGTGGCGGCAATTGCAACTTGCCGCGGGTGATTAATTGAATACTCGGGGTAGTAGTTTCACTGTCATTGTCTACTGATCTTAGAGTAACAGCGGGAGGTTCCGCATCGGTACCAAAAGTCCGATGTGTACCTGGCTCTGAAGAAGCTTGTGTCGACGTATCTTGAGTACCAGACGATACAGCAAGATCCCGTGTGGCTGACGACGTGGTTGTTGCTTGAGTGGCAAATGTACCTTGAGTATCAGACGATGTACTTGGAGATTGAGTAGCCTGAGTAGCTTGAGTAGCTTGAGTACCAGACGGCGTACCCGGAGAAGTTGTACTTTGCTGTGATTTCGTCGTGGAAACCTGAGTTGACATCAAGACCTGTGCATACTCTTCCAACTCGGCAACATTCTCGGTGATAGTCTGCCAGTCGAGTTTATCGTTGGCACTCACGATGGTTCCTGTGGCTTGAGGCGGATGCTGCGGCGCAACGCCCAGTAACTCGTGGCTCAAGGCATCGAGGCTAGGCGCATGTTGCGTAAACGTCTTGTCAAAGTCGTCATATTGACCTGTATACATCAAGTATAAATACTGCGCTGCCGGCCGACCGTCTTGTTGCTGGCGCTCGTCGAGCACGCGGCTGCGGTGGTCATGAATTTGCTTGCTTACATCGTCGATCAATTTGATCAAAGCTTTTTCTTCATTGTTTGCAGCTTGCAACTTGGGCAAGGACGAATTTACATGCTGTTGCCAAGCCACCGAACCGAGTCGATTCGAAAAGATGTCTACGACATTCTTCAACGGTTCTTGAACGTTATTCCGCATATCACAGCGCATGGGCGGCAGCGCGCCATCCGTTTTCAAAACGAGTTGCTGCTGCGAAGAAGCGGGCGTCCTTCGGCCGATATCCCAAAAATTGTCCAAGGAGCTATACCAATGCGCCTTTCTCTTTGCAAGTTTGAGCTCTTTGTCTGGCAAGATTGCGAAAAGTTCAGCGGCCGCCAAGTACTTTTCTTTGCTCGTAGATGAGCACGCAATTTTGTGTTTCAAATGTCTAATATTCCCTGTTGTGATGGCATCGAATTGCTCAATCTCGTTAGCGCTCAATTCATTTTGGTCAAGAGTGTGCACCCGCAAATCAAACAACAAGTTTTGAACAATCGCTGTGTTTTCGTCCGGCGCCGACATGTCACATATTTTGGGCGAACAAAAAAAGGCAGAGAAAAAAATAAGAGTATTGTACAATTGATGTACAAGCAATGGCCGACATAACCCTGTCAAGTGCAATAGCTTGTTGTGTTTTAGTTGCAGCAATAGCACTACCTTTGACGTTTCTCGTGCGCGCTGCAGTATACGATGCTGTTCTTTGCGGACTCACGGTGGCGTTGACCTCGGCCGTTGCATTGCAGGACGTTGCGCTATCGCAATTGTGCGCACTGTTGATTATCGTTGTCATAACGGTTCAAGACTTGGCGTTGCAACCGTACCAATCTGACATGAGCACTATTGAAATCATAGCCAATTACATGTCGAGCGCCACTCAAGCAATAAAAAATCTAGTATTCAATGCAGCATCTTACTTTTCGATACTGTTAGGCTTGTACATTTGCCTTCGCGCATACATCATATACCCGCTCACAAACAATGCAATGCACAAGTTCATGATGGCCAAAACACCCTTAAAAGTAATGTATTGGTCTATGACTCTAGTGACCGCCCTGGTGGTTGTAGGTAGTCTCGTCGCGGGCGTCTCGCGACCAAAGACTCTTTGGTTAGCGTGGCACTCGAGCGGTGCAAGTTCGACGAGCAACATTGTCTTTGCGCTATTTACGCTCGTGCTTTTGATCTGGATGGGGCAGTGCTTTGCGATGCTGGGAGGCATGTCGACCAAGTATCAAGCAATTGTCATGAGCCGCGTCATGCCTTACGTACATTATCGTACATTGTTGCAGCATTTTGATTTGACAGACGCGTCGGTGATGCGAAAGCACATGGTTGTCCTAGCTTCGTTGATGGCATGCTTTGTAGCGTTCGCAATTTGGATGGTCATTCACCGACCACCGAAACAATCTGCAGATGCTGAAGCATCGAAATACGTCAAATGGCACACTCACATTCTGGCGGCAATTGCATTGATTTTGTACGTTTACACGTTTGTAGTTCTGAGTCAAAAATAAATTTCCGAGTACATTCCAAATACAACAATCTTCAAACATGAGCCGCAACACTATTGTTGATATGAGGATTGAGAATTTGGAGAAGCGCATCGACCACCTCGAACGCATGATCCTGAATTCTTCGAGTCACCGCGGGTCGTCGTCCGAGTCGATCAACACTGAATTGTTGAATATAGTACTAAACATGGTGCGCCAGCAGGCACAGCCACCGCCACCGCCACAACCCCAACCTCAGCAACAACAACCTTCTGTAACGACAGACACCAAGTCGTCCTTGCCAGAAGGCCAACATCATGCCACCAACAATCTGTTCTTTGCTAGGCGCCGAGTAATCAATTGATGTTGCAGCGTCAAAAGAGTACTTTGACTGATATTTTTGAGGGTCGCGTCATTTTTTTACATTTGTATTACATATAACACCTGCACGGTCATCATATGTCGTCTCCCTACACAGCTGACATCGAAGTCAGTAACACTTCAAATGGAACTTTCACTGGCGAGAAGCCGGGTGACCTCGTTATTCGCACAGCCACGTCAAATCAATCCATTCTCATCGGCGCTCATGAGCACAGCAATGCAGCCCTCGCGGTGCGCGATAATGTGGTCGAAGTGAATGCCACTTTGTTGGTGAATTCGGTGCCGATTGTCGAGTACGTCTCGTCCAACGTCACCGTGGCAGCAGCGCAACTCCCAAGCGCGTCGACTACGGCCATGGGTATTGTGCAATTGAGCGATTCCACGAGCACGACTAGCTCGGCGCTGGCGGCGACTTCTACTGCCGTCAAGAGCGCGTATGACCTTGCGCAATCCGCGCACACACTAGCGTCAATGGGTGGCGGTGGCGGTGGTGGCACTGTAACTTTGGACGAGACCGAAACGATTTATGTGGGCAATGTCGTCCCGCGCTCAAACGTCGTCTATGATTTGGGTACGTCCAACTTGCGGTTCCGCGATTTGTTCCTGAGCGGTAATACCCTGGATTTGGGTGGCATGAAAATCAAAGGTGATTCAAATGTGAGTGTCCTGAATTTGGGCGCAGTTGCATCAGGTGGCTCTGGTGCCAAGTACAGCATCGGTCCGCTCGCCAACAAGGCTGCGAATTCGTGGTCTTTGGTATCACAATCACAGGGTAACTGGCGTTCGGTGTGCTGGTCGCCCGAGCTGTCCTTGTTCGTTGCCGTTGGCGTCAGCACGACGGGTGCCACAAATTCGGTCATGACGAGCCCCAATGGTGTCAGCTGGACACTTCGTTCCACTCCACCTGCAACGTTCTCGACTACTTCAGATGGTCAACAATGGGCTTCGGTGTGTTGGGCGTCTTCCATCTCCAAATTCGTAGCCGTAGCCAACGGGTTTGTTCAGAATGAGCGTGTCATGACCAGCTCTGACGGTGTTACGTGGACGCTGCAGAAAGCTTACAACCCCGTGCAAGACAGCAATCCGTGGACTTCTATCTGCGCGGCACCCGAGATTGGGTTGTTGGTGGCTGTGGCGGCCAACGGCACGGTGATGACCAGTCCCGATGGCATCACGTGGACGCAGCGCACGCCGGACGTCAACTTTACAAATAGGTGCGTGTGCTGGTCGCCGGATCTCAAACTGTTCGTTATAGTGTCGAGCAGCGGCGACGACAGGCGCGTGCAAACTAGCCCCGATGGTATCACATGGACGTCGCAACACGTGCCTGAGTATGCTTGGATTAGCGTGTGCTGGTCGCCAGAACTCTACAAGTTTGTCGCAGTTTCAGAGAACGCCGGTTACACTATGGTAAGCTCTGACGGTTTCACATGGAGCGCCAAGGTGTCGTCGGACAATTACACCTGGCAGTCCGTCATCTGGTCGCCGGAGCTGCGGCTGCTAGTCGCTGTCGCAGACTCGAACCACGTCATGACCAGCACGGACGGTACATCATGGACCATGCGCACGAGCGCCCCTCAAGGCAACTGGTCGTGTGTGTCATACTCGTCCGAACTCAATGCATTCCTGGCACTCGGAAACAATAAAGCCATGATCACCTCGCCACAACTTCCCGCGCCACTGTCCACGCTCGTGACCAATCCTTACTACCTACGCATGAGCAGTAGTAATACTCTGAAAGTAGACAGTATTGACGTTGGCCAAGCACTCACTGTGAATGCAGTGCCCATTGCCGAACACGTATCCGCTGGTTTGGTACTTGACGCGTCACGCATTACATTGGGCACACTCAGCAATGCCCGGCTGCTGACAGCGTCCACATCCAACCCCGGAATTGTGCAGCTCGATGACTCTGTGGCGTCGACGAGCTCAACGACAGCAGCCACGTCGGCTGCCGTCAAGACTACGTACGATCTGGCAAGCAACGCTCTTCCTCGCAGTGGAGGTACTATTACAGGCGCTCTGACGCTCAATAGCAATTTATTCGTGAGCAATCACATCATCCCGACGTCAAATTTGGCATATGATTTGGGCACGAGCAACATGCGGTTCCGCGATCTATTCTTGAGCGGCAACACGATCGATCTGGGCGGCGCTACCATTAAAACTGCAAGTAATAATAGTATTTCACTCGGCGGTGTCAACGTCCAGGCGCTGAACAAGCGGAACAGGACCAACACTGGGCTGGCGACGGCGGCGGTGAGCACTTGGGTGGCGCGCACGTCTGCTGCGGACAGCCTTTGGCTCGGTGTATGCTGGGCGCCAGAGCTCTCGCTGTTTGCGGCGGTCGCTAATACCGGGACGGGTAATAGAGTCATGACCAGTCCCGACGGCATCACCTGGACGTTGCGCACGTCGGCGGCAGACAATAATTGGAGTTCGGTGTGCTGGTCGCCGGAACTCTCACTGTTCGTGGCGGTCGCTAATTCCGGAACGGGTAACAGAGTCATGACCAGTCCCGACGGCATCACGTGGACGTCGCGCACGTCGGTGGTAGACAATAATTGGAGTTCGGTGTGCTGGGCGCCGGAGCTGTCGCTCTTTGCAGCAGTCGCTACTTCGGGAACAGGCAACAGGGTCATGACCAGCCCTGATGGCGTCACTTGGACATCGCGCACGTCTGCGGCGGACAATACCTGGCGCAGTGCATGTTGGGCACCAGAGCTCTCGTTGTTTGTTGCGGTCGCTCAGACAGGAACGGGCAACAGGGTCATGACAAGCCCCGACGGCATCACTTGGACATCGCGCGTGTCCGCAGTAGACAATGGCTGGCTCAGTGTATGCTGGGCACCGGAGCTCTCGCTCTTTGCTGTAGTTGCCGGTACAGGGACGGGCAACAGAGTCATGACCAGCCCCGACGGCATCACCTGGACGACACGCACGTCGGCGGCAGACAATAATTGGAGTTCGGTGTGCTGGTCGCCGGAGCTTTCGCTGTTTGCGGCGGTTGCTTTTTCGGGAATAGGCAACAGGGTCATGACCAGTCGCGACGGTATCACTTGGACATCGCGCACGTCCGCGGTGGACAATAGTTGGAGTTCAGTCTGTTGGGCACCAGAGCTCTCGCTGTTTGCAGCGGTCAGTTCTACAGGAACTGGTAATCGAGTCATGGCGACCAACCCTGCACTCCCCGCCGCTAAATCTACCCTCATCGTGAATCCGGCATTTGTGTCGATGAGCGCGAGTAACACATTGAGTGCAAAATCTCTAGACGTGGACACATTGAATGCGAAATCGCTGTCAGGAACAATGTCGAACGTGATTATAGGCCCCAACGTCCGCCTTGGGATTGACGAAAGCGATCCCGAAACTATTTCAACGTTATGCAACCTGAGTGTCGTGAAAAACACACTACGCGGATTGCCAGCAGGAATGCTGGCAGCAGTCGAGTGGGCGACCAGCGTCGACGGACCAGGATCAACCGATAGCACGTCGGGTGTTGTGGTCCAAGGGAGCAACGTGTACACCATGGGATTGTACAGCGGCTCTAATACGATTGTGTACAATCCAAGCAACGTATCGAGTCCGTTTACATTGAGAACATCTACAAGCAATCAATCTGCATGCTATATAATGAAATCAGATACGAGCGGAATCGCTCAATGGGTGGCAACAGTGGATGCTGCCCAACAAAATGGTGCAGCGACTCTTGCTGTTGATTCACAAAGCAACTTGTATGCTAGTTTTTGGTACCGCGTAAATGGTACAATATACAACGCAGATGGTTCAAGTACTGTCTCGCTTCGTACGGCTACATCCGATGCTGCGGCTGTCGTAAAAATGTCGCCAAGTGGCGTTGCACAATCTGTTGTATCACTAGATGCAACAGGCGCAGAGACTTTTGGCTCAATTTGCGTGGACAGTGTTGATAGTTTGATCCTTACAGGTAGATACGCGGGATCAGGCGCGACATTCTATAACCCCGGCAATGTGGCTAGCGGCGTGACTATGCGGGCCACACGGGGTACTGCTGCATTTGCTGCCTATGTCGCGAAATACAATAGCAATGGTGACGCTCAGTGGGCGTCCAGTATATATAACGATACGCAGTTTAATACTCAGTCAGGTAGATCGGTGTGTACAGATAAAGCTGGGAATATATTTTGGACAGGGTATTACGGGGGCAATACCGCTTCAAATACAATATTATACGAACCAAATAACGTCGAAAGCAGCAATGTTACAATACGTCGAGCGGATGCACAATTTGCCTCATACATTGTCAAATCCTCATCTAATGGATTCGCTCAATGGGCAGCATCGATAGACACTGGTTCGAACCTAATCGTGCAGGCAAACGGAATCGCTATAGATGCGACAAGCAATCTGTACATTGCTGGATCGTACACTGGTACGCCCAAGATTTATAATGCAAGTAATGTATTGAGCTCGGTCACTTTACCAACCGCATCTACTACCATTAACGCTGCATTCATACTGAAGTACGACTCCAATGGACAAGCGTTGTGGGCAGCGTCGATAGATGGTACAGGGGCTGACTCAGCGACCAGTGTAGTTGTTGACAGTAGTGGTAATCCATACATTGCGGGCGCGTATTCTGGCAGCGTCGTCATTAGAAATGCAGATGGAACATCGAATACAGCGAGTTTATACAACACCGCTCTCACCAGTTCAGCAAACGCTGGCTTCACCATCAAATTCAGCCCTACCGGGACTGCACTTTGGGCTGCAGCTGTTGATGGTAGCTTGAGTGATCAAAATAGGTCGATCGATGTCGATAGCAATTTTCATGTGTACGTCGCAGGTCAGTATAGAAGTAGCAATTCTTCAGCACTCCTGACCCATGGGAACAATTCAAATTCCGCCATAACCTTGCGACCGACAACATCGAATAACAATGCCGCGTGTCTCGTGAAGTACAATCAAGGTTCAATTCCGTCATACGGCCTCATTTCCGACCCCGCCACACTCACAAATGGACAAGTCAAGTACATCATAAACTCGAGCGCGTCTGCAGCCACAATCAACGTCCGCAACAGCACAAATACAACAACCCTAAGTACATATAGCGTGAATCCAGGAAAAATGAGCACATTGGTATATTACAACGACAATTGGTACAATTAATGTACGCACGCCGTCAACTGTAGTGGCGGTGAAGGTGTGCTGATGGACTGTACTGCAATTGTACTACAACCTAGGGGTTGAGCGACAGCATATAAAGACATCGCCCTTCTCCCCTCTTGCTTCACAACTGCACCTAAACCAATACAAATATGCCACCGCGCCCCTCGAGACGCATCCAAGACTTTATCGAAGAAGCGGTGCGGCTGATCAGCTACATCCCCGAGTATGCGCAAGAACTTGGAATGGGCTTCACTTGCGAGTTTACCAAGTGCGACGAGAGCGAGCGACTGCGTATACTGATCGAGTTTCGTCCCACCAGAGTCCGGCCGGCCGGCGTCTGGACGGGCATCGTCCAGGTCGTGGCAGGCGACCACGAGCCCATCTTGATCGCGACGATGGACCAGCCCGAGTACCTGGACGCACTGAGCGTGCCGGGCGTCTACATGTATGGCTACGACTACACCGGCGTGTACGACACGGCGCGCGCAGTGTGCTTGCCATTCGTGACGTATGATCGCATGACCCTCGTCGACATGACGCAATCCATGCGCGATGCGCTTGGCTGCGCTGGCACGACGGACGACTTGCACCGAGTCATTCGCGCGCTCGCACCATCGGCGTGCCAAATGGCATACTGAAAAAAAAAGAGTAATTGTAATTTTTGATCTCTCTCGCTGCTCTACTTTGACAGCGCGCGCAAATTCCACAAGACGATGAACGCCGCGACGGGGTATCCCAAACGCAGCGCGAGCTCTTGTTTGAAGCTTAGGTCGTTGGCCAGGATGTATTCTTTGAATCCAAACTTGATCGCGTTGTGACATGCCAAGGCCAGCAAAATGACAAACGATAGGACGATGTACTTGAGCATCTCTCGCCGCTGCTGCACTAGGGCCTCCAGATATGACTGTGATGGCTGGGACGGCAGCTGGGTCGAACGCTGTGGTTGCATTGGGGGCAACATGGCAACGATTGGTGGCGCCGGTACGATGACTCTTGGCTGTTGTTGTGGTGGCTGTTGACCGGGTGCTTTTTGTTGTTGCAACTCTTGAAGCTGTTGCAAGGTAGTGTGTTGTTGGGGCTTTGATTGTTGTTGTTGCGCAGGAGGGTTTGCAGCAGTTGAGTAGGGTTTAGACTCTTGCACAACTTCGTGACGGATTAGCGTGTATGCATCATTCAAATCGGTACCATCTAGCATTTTTGTCGTGTATACTTGATTATACAAAATACACCGTTTTCTGTGTGTGTGGAAAAAAAATCTCAGCCAGAATCATATAAAGAAGAGTGAACCGCAGACATGAAGCATATCCTGATTATTTTCATCATCTTGCTTGTCCTTTTGATCCTGATCAGTACCCTGGGGGGCTCGGTCCGGTACAATGAGAATTTCGCCGGTGCCGCTGCGCAGCCGCAAACTCCCGCAGCCAATGCGGCCGCGAGGAGAAACTTGAAGGCGAAGTGGTCTACGATAGATTCAAAATGGAAGGAACTTCAAGCAAGTAAAGCAAAGGGTACCAAGCCCGTCGCGAAGCCAGAGAAGTTCGAAGACATGTCAATGGATGCGACCGAGGAAGCAGCAACCACGGGCGTCCCTCCGCAGCTGATGGGCGCAGTCGCCGCCACGACCGAAGGCTTCGAGGTCTCGGGGTTCGAGGCCGACGACGTGTACTACGCTTTGGGTTAAAATTGAAAAAAATTCAATAGTTGTTTTGTCGGCGGAACATTAGATTGACTTCGTTATCTTCGCCGTCGTAACTTGCCTCTTCGTCACTGCTGTAATCGTATGCATTTTGCTCCTGCAAGAAGTTTTTATACACCATTTTGCGCTCATCCAATTCTTTTGCTTCGCTTCCCAACTTGTTGACCACGTATTCGATAAAGTTGGGATTGTAATTTGGATTCAACGGGTATGTTTTGCTATCGGACGCCGCGGCGGCATTTAATCGCGGCACATAGAATTTTACCGCGATCAGCAAGTTATGATCGACGCCTTTAAAGTCATATAATGAACCATCGGTCTGTTCAAACCTAAAGGTGAGCTTGGACAATTTGCCAATGGGATGGAATGGTTTCTTGACAAAGTTGACAAAGTCGAGGCGCACGTTGGCGATGCTATTGATGCTGCCCAACTTTAGCAACGCAATGCCTGGACAATTCTTGGCATAAGAAAAGCTATTGTACAAATGACTTTCTACCTCGGGGCACCGCAAGATCACGTACCGCGTGCCGCTGAGATTCACGATCCCGGGCGGAACGACTATGTACGACCCGTCGGACTGTGGCACCGACGCCACGATAATGTCCGATATCATTGGCCAATTCGTGTCAATGGTATACAACGCATCATTAACGGTCGCTTCTTTGCGCGTCTTGTAGCTGGGGAAGCCGATGGCAGATGTGCATGTTGTCGCAGACAGGTTTAAAAAGAAGCGACTATTTGCTGTCCGATAAATAAACTTGTACTTGCTCTGCTTTGTGATCGTGCCGAATTTGGATGTCTGTGTCACGATCGGAACGTCGTTGGGCACGTCGAGAAACGGGAAGCTACGGTCGGTTGTGTCGGTGGTCACATTGTACTTGACATTTGTAGAAAAAACCGATGTGAGATACGTTTGGAACTCTGTGATATCGTAATTGCCCGGTTCGAGTTTGCAGTACCGGTTCAACCAAGTAAACAACACAAAGTTATAAGTATAGTGAACTTGTGCCCCGATCTGTCTCGTCTCGGCCAAGTCGTCGTATGTGTCTGTGCTGATGGGCATGACGTCGTAGACATTGACCCACAAGTCGCCGCTTGCCTCTTGCAGGTGAATCGCAAAGTTGCCGCTGATCAAATATGATTCGCAATCTGCCAAGATTGGGTTACTCCGATTAATGCTGTATCGAACGCCTGCGCTATCAAAGACTGATAAGAGTAATGAGGTATCTATCTCGAGCTCGGTTGGTATGATTTGAACGTCGGCACCGGATATAATGAATTTAGAATGCAAGCAGGCATAGTATTGGCTGGCCGGCGTGTTTAGTTCAGTAATTGTATAGTTTGACAGTTGTAGCAATTCCTTGTCAATCACTAGCAAAGTGCTCGTGGACGATGACAATCTTCCTCCCATCGAGGGCTTGATGAGTCCTCGAAGCATCACATGTTGATACATGTCCTGAACGTGTCTGTACATGACCTCGTCTCCCAGATTGGGCTTCAAGAATGCCAAGTAGTAAGCAAAAACATCATTTTCTTTGTCAATCGTGTACATGGTGGACGGCACCATGCCATCCATCAGCTCGAGACCAAACACGTTGAAAAACGGTTCTGAGAATACGACTTCATACTCGCTGCTGCTGGGAAAGGCAGTCGTGTTGCGCACACCGCTATCGACAAAGAATAGATACGAGTCGGGCGAGTTGTTCTTGAGCAGAAAATCAATGTCCTCTACTGGCATTGTGTGATACAAAAAAAGTCCAAGATACTACTTCGTTTATACTAAAAAGTTTTTATACTCTTGCCGCGGATTTTGCGGCGCCGGCATGTCTTTTTCTTTCTTGGTGTAGATTTAAAGTACATCGTCGCGTGTCTGATCTAGGATCCATTCACAATGACGACCCACGTCCGCGTATTTGACGATCGTCACGTATTTACTATCCAAGAGCTGACTGAAGCCAGTCCCGCAAGCAGTCATCCAAGCACAACACGCATTCAGCTAAAGGCCCATCAACTCACACTTTTACATCGATGCAAAGAACTCGAAAAGGGCGAGCTCTCGGTCACATTGCAACCTCACCCAGCAGTTCCACAATCCGACAACGTGACATATCGCGTCAAAACAGATATAGGCATTATTGCGGACAAGACGGGTTCAGGCAAGTCATTCGTGATCATGGCGCTCGTCGCGGATTCGGACTCGGATTCGGACGCGCGACCGTCGAGCAGCAACATGGTGCTGCGCACGGTGACCAAGTCGTACGCAATGGACCGCATTTCGCTGACCAGCGAGTTTTACAAGCGCGCGTCCGGCACGAGCGTCCTGGTCATTCCACACAACTTGGCTGCTCAATGGTCGCAATATGTACATTTGTACGATGGCGACCTAAAACACGTCATGCTATCGAAAGCCAAACACTTTGAAGGCCTCACGGCCGCCGCGCTTCACGAAAACAAACTTGTTATAGTCACAACGACTTTTTATGCACGACTCGCACAGCTCCTCAAAGGAATCAACATGCAGCTGAAGCGCGTGATTTTCGACGAAGTGGACAGCATGACCATGACGTCGTGCGAAGTCTTGGACAGCACGTTCTACTGGTACGTGACAGCGTCGTATCTAAACCTGATATACCCGCGCGGGTACGGCCGATTGGACCCCGTCACCCAACAATATACCATATTAGCCGACGGACTTCGAAGCTCCGGTTGCATCAAGAACTTGTTCCAGAGCGTCATGCCGTCGTCGCGGAGCGTGTTGAATACTGTGATCGTCAAGAACAACGACGCATTCGTGGACGCGTCGATAAGGTTGCCCGACTCGCAGATTATCGTGATTCGAAGCAAGACCCCGCATAGCATCAATATCTTGAACGGTCTTGTCGACAGACAGATTATTCAATTACTGAACGCAGACGATGTAGAGAATGCGATTCGAATCATCAATCCCACACAGCGGCAATCTGAAGAGAACATTGTCGGCATCTTGCTGGACAAGTACAACAGGGCGCTGCACAACCTCGTGACCATGCGCGACTACATCACGCTGCACATGCAGTTTGAGACGGATGCACAACGCGACGCGGAGCTCGCGCGCCAAAACAAAAAGATTACCGAGTTGGAAGACAAGATCAATACTATCAAAACGCGCATTCGCGAAAACAACACCTGTTGCATTTGCTTTGATCAAATTACGCGCAAGACATTTTTGAGTTGCTGCTCCAACTCTTTTTGCTTCAAATGTCTCAACTTGTGGCTGAGCCGCTCAGCAGTGTGCCCTCTGTGCAAGTCTGGCGTCAACATGCAGTCCATGCTGATCGTCGAGAATCAAGAATCTGCACTCGCATCGTCGTCGCATGTTGCGCATGTAGATGGCAACAACAGCAACGTTCTCCTCAATAGCGATAACTACGACAAGATCCAAAATCTGCGTCACGTGCTCAACGAGATCGAAACCAAACATGGGCGATCTAAATTGTTGATCTTTTCGAGCGTCGACTCGATTTACGAGCAAATTCGTACGGAACTCAATACGATGAACCGTGCGTACGCCCAACTTAAAGGCACCCACATGCAGATCAGCCAAGTCGTCGATCGATACAAGAATGGTGACCTGGACACCCTGGTCATTAATCCGAAAAATTACGGCAGCGGGCTGAACCTCGAGAATACGACGGACATTTTGATGCTGCACAAGTTTGACAGCGAGGTCGACAAGCAAGTGATCGGCCGCGCACAGCGCTTTGGTCGCACCACGCCTCTGCGAATCTGGTATCTGTTGTACGCCAATGAAATCCCGCGACACATGGAGTCGATGAGGTACACAGGATTGTAGATTTTACAGGTCAACTCTCGTACGTGCAGTTGCATTCGGTTGGTCCGAACATGGCGCGCTCGACGCGCATGGCGCCGCATGCACGGCATTCAGCGGTCATGTGGTTCATCATAGCTTGTTGCATCTGCGTCAAATCGCGCTGCCACGCGTCGTTGTCGGGGAATGCGCGCTTGACGTCGCTCAGCGCCTCGTAGAACGGCTTCTTGTCACGCTTCAAAAGCTGCGCCATGTCGGCGTCCATGATGGCATTCCGGATCACAGCGCTGTTCTTCCAGAGCGTGATCAAGTCTTTGATCGCTTTTTTGTGTCTGGGATTTTGGGGGTCGCAAATGACTTGGTGGATTTTGCAAATCGCCTTGTCGTCGATGAGCGCAACGAGTGCGTGCCCGAGCGCTTGCACAAAGTCGCGAAAAGTTGCCGCTTCTCTTGCCATTTGTTTGTGTGCCAATGGAGAGTGCGGGGCGCAAACCACATATACTATTCAAAAAGCACTTTACATGTACGGCATGTACTTCAAATGTACGACATTCTTCGCGAGTCCGCGAAACACTTGAACATTTGAAGACTCGAAGACTTGAAGACTTGAATCTCTCTCTACACACACGCAATCAACACTACCAACAAGATGCACCCATTCCCCGTGGAGTTTTGCTTTGACCCAGCGCAAAAAGTCAAAAACTCGTCCGTATCAGCATACTTGAATCAATCAATCGATGACCCAACGAAGAAAGTAGCATTGACAGAGACGTCAACACGACCTGTGTATTACCACATCAAGAATGTCATGTTCCAGTACCAAGTCTATCGGGCACTCTACTATGTCTTGTTTTACACGGACAATCCCGGCTACGACGTGTGTTGTTTCAAGGGCGAGGGCTACCACGCCGGAGACGTCGAGCGCATAGTCATTTTGTTTGACGGCGACAACAAAGCACAATGGGTGTTTTTTGGAGCACACGGGCGCGGTCAAGGAAAGTGGGTTCCGTTTGCCAAGTGTTCAAAAGCAAAAGACGGGGTGCTGCAAGTGTATGTGTCTCCGACGTCACATGCCATGTACCCCAAGCCGAAGCGATACAAGCGTGTCTTTGGATTCGCGGATGACGTCATACGCACCGGCGGCGAACATTGGCGCCCCAAGGTGTTTGATTTTGTTCATTCCGGCACTCAATCGTGGGCCAATACATTTCCGACCGTTGCCAAAGGTATCAACAATCCGGCACGTGTCGCGGACCCTGACGCCGAGAGTATCACTGAATATGAGCGCTTTCTTTTGCCGCTGCCCTGGGTGAGGAAAACTATCATCAAGCGTGGCGCAATCAAAGTCACCGGCCCGGTATCTCCATTCTTGGAGCACCATCTTTCTGCCAGAAATTTGACATTTTGATCAATGCCATTCCTCAAAGTTGACCCTGTCTGCAACAAGCATTGCGTGTACTTGCTTATGTTGGTCCAGCAACTCGGCCGAATTTGTGTACTGGGCATGAAATTCAATGTACCATTTCTGAACGAGATTCATCAGGCCGCTATCTTTGACGCGTTGTAAAATCTCGTACTCGGCGCCCTCGACGTCCATCTTGACGACAATCTCGTCGTACTCTTTCGATAGTCCTTCGAGCACTTTCAGTATGTCGACACACTCGACTTGGCGCAGCTGAGTCGCGACGTAGTGCAAATCATTGTGGTCTTTGCGCAGCGAGCATCCGACCGAGAACCCATCTTCGGCGTGGACATGGTCAGTGGCCGCGTCAGCGTTGCCGTAGAAAGGCGCAAAGCCGTCGTAGGTGTAGACGGCTTTATTAATAAGTCGCGCGCGGGTCCCCAGTTGAGTACACAAGACTCGATAGCAATCCGGGTTCGGTTCGAACAATACAAAGTCGTACTCATCTGGCATGTATATTCTAGAAAAGTGTCGGAAGGCTTCGCCCACGTGCGCGCCGATATCTACAAAAACCTTTTTCATTTTGACTTTTGATATTGCAGTGATTCAAATTGCTCGCGCTCAAACGATCGCGATTCAAATCAAAACAAATTCTGGAGAAATTTTTATATTGTTTGAGAATGTGAGAGAATCCAGCGCCGGGCCGCAACCAGCGGGTTTTCAGAAGGAATGTCAGGCTCCAAGCGCTGCTTGGCGTTGTATGTGCCATTGCTGAGCACGACAATTTGGCGCGTCAACAACAAAGTGTACCCATCGATAGCGTACTCTTCATTAACGCTGAGCCCGCCACCCGTGGGCTCGCCAAAACTCATGACGCGCGCCTTGCCAGCAAACATTGCCGCCGCGATTTCGCCGCTCGAATACGTCATTGGGCCGAGAATCAGTGCAATCGGCACGGGTGCTTTCGTGTGGTTGATGAAATCAGACGGATGTCTCACGTCTTTTGCGTACTTGTCCGTCGATTTTGTGAGCGTCAGCCATTTGGGCTGTTGTAAAGTCTTGGAAGTCTTGGAGGAACACGGTGCATCGTCCACCCAATTGAAGAGCGGCACACCAACGAGGTATCGGGCAAATCCTTGCAATAGTGGGTAGAAGCTCCCACCATAATGCTTTCGGAAATCGAGGATGAGGCCGCGCATGCCCGCGCGTTCCCACGACTTGAGCTGCGTTTGGACGCGCTTGGCCAATGCCGCCTTTACTTTTTCTTCCTCTTTCGGCGTGCCTAAACCTGCAAGAATAAAGTGGAAAAATGTCATGGTACCGATTCGCGACTTGGCATTGAATTTAAACACGGGATCCGGTCGCAAGCGCTTCGGATCCAGGTCGCGCTTCCTCGGGACAACGGCGCTGTGCTTTTCAAGAGTTTTCATGAAAAGCGAAGTGTGCGAGTGGTACATCCGCAGATACTTGTGTGCTTGGGCGGCAGTTGTCGGCGGCGGCAAACGCTTCAATTTTGCCAACCACGCTTTGGCAAGGCTCTTCATGCCATCTTTTCGGACGCGCGCCACAATCCGCTTCCATATGCCGGGCGTCCATGTTGTTGCTGCAGCACCCGTTTGGCGCGCGTCGGACAAGTGCTCTTCCCAATCATCTACGACGGGTCTGGCCGGATCGTAGATGTTGTATGTGTTGGAATTTACGATAGAGTTCGTCTTGGAATTAGAATTCGAGTTGGAATTCGTTCCAGAGTTTGACAGAGTCAACGATTCGAAACGATTCAACACAGTGCTTGCATCTGATAGCGACTTGTCATCCTCACTGTTGTATGATGACTTGCGCGCTGCAAGAGTTTTCGAATATGCAACGAGCTCCCGCACGTAATCCAAACGTTGTTGGCACTCGGCTGTTGCGAGATCGATTTGGTACGCATGGCCGCTGTTGCGGTCTTTGACATTGACAAAATCCAACATGTACTGCTCGCGTTGATCCGCGCATGTGCAGGCTCTTTGTGCACAATCTTGGAGTGTGGCTCTGTGTATGCTCAGCTTTTCGTACGGCAGAGTTTTGTATTCGTCGCGGTTGATTTTGCAACGCTCATCTTGCAGTGTTGCACACGCGCGCTTGTATTCGTTGTACTTGTCGGCCGACATATATATATTCAATTGGGATATTCTTTAGTCGAGCCACCTTGTTGGTATGATTCGGGCATGTCTCTGTGATGATCTTGCAAACAATTTTGTCGAAATCAATTGCATGGACGTTGTCTTTTGGCTGCACTCATCATGTCCCGTGTGTCAATGTCGTCATCTTCCAATCGTCTCTTGGGAAGTTGCGGCAGCGACTTTTTTGCAGCTTGTTCGGCAATCTTGAATCGCAGTTTCGGTGGAAGTGGCACATTCTCACATGGATTCATTCTCGTATACTTTCTTCATACTTCTTTATATTTCAAGCGCTACAACTCTCGCACACTGTTGTGTCAGATTGTTCTTGCAGGTTCCCAGCGCTGAGCGAGGGGTCCACGGTAAACTTTTGGACCTTGGCGCGGGCTTTACTTCGCAAGTAATACATGCCCGTCTTGAGACCTTTCTCCCACGCGTAGAAATGCATCGAGGTCAGCTTTGGATAGTCCGGGGCTTCTACAAACAAATTCATCGATTGTGATTGGTCCACGAATGCACCGCGGTCGGCGGCCATGTCGATCACAGAACGCATCTTGACCTCCCAAACAGTCTTGTACAGCGCGCGCAGCTCTTCTGGAATTTCCGGGATGTGTTGAATGCTGCCGTCGCCGACAATAATTTTTTGCCGTACGTCGTGCGTCCACAGGCCCAGCTTGCGCAGGTCTTCGACTAGATATTTATTCACTACGATGAATTCGCCCGCAAGAGTCTTGCGCTTGTAGAGGTTGGAAGTGAGTGGCTCGAACGCTTCTGTCGAGCCCATGATTTGCGCGGTCGACGCCGTCGGCATGGGAGCTATCAGCAAGCTATTTCTTAGGCCATGTGTTGTTATTTGGTCGCGCAGGTGTTGCCAATCATATGTATTGGAGGGTTGGACGTTCCACATGTCGAATTGAAGGATTCCTTTAGATGCGGGCGAGCCTGAGAAAGTATCATACGCACCGTGTTTTTGGGCTAGGGTGCATGATTCTTGGAGCGCGGCAAAATACATGCATTCGAAGATTTGGCGGTTGAGTGCGCGGGCTTCGGGGCTTTCGAATGGTAACTTTAGTTTGGCAAAGACATCTGCGAGGCCTTGGACGCCAATGCCGATCGGCCGGTCGCGCTTGTTGCTGAATCGAGCTTGTTCGATCGGGTAGAAGTTGCGATCGATGACTTTGTTGAGGTTCTTGACGATTGTCTTGACTGTGGTCGCGAATGTTTCAAAGTCGAATTTTTCATTTTTGACGAATGTTGGGAGGACTAGGGATGCCAAGTTGCACACTGCACACGTGGTGGCATCGGAGTACTGTTGGATCTCAACGCAGAGGTTGCTCGACTTGATCACACCTAGATTCGACTGATTATTTTTTCTATTGACATGGTCCTTGTAAAGCATATAAGGCGTGCCGGTCTCGATCTGATTCTGTAGAATCTGAAACCACAAATCTTGTGCCCGCACTTGTTTGACAAACCTCTTATCCAATTCGTAACAAGTATAGAGAGTCTCAAAGTCGTCGCCAAAAGTGTCCGACAGGCCAGGACACGCGTCTGGGCACATGAGACTCCACATCTCGTTTGCTTTGACGCGCTTCATGAACAGATCCGGAATCCATAAAGCATAAAAGAGGTCACGGGCACGCTCCTCTTCATTGCCATGGTTCTTCCGCATGTCCAGAAAGCATTCAATGTCGGCATGCCAGGGTTCGAGGTACATGGCGATGCTGCCGTTCCTGCGCCCGCTCTGATTGACGTAGCGCGCGGCATTGTTAAACACCCGCAGCATCGGCAAGATGCCAGATGAAATGCCGTTGGTGCCGCGGATCGTGCTGTTGCGCGCCCGAATATTGTGGATGTGCAACCCGATGCCGCCGGCATATTTGGAAATGTGCGCACAATCCTTTAGCGACGAGAAAATACCATCAATGCTGTCGTGCATTCCATAGAGATAACAGTTCTCTGCCAGCAAGCCCTCAACGGCGTACGAGTGGTCGTCTTCTACGCCTAGGGTGTATACGAACTCGGGCCGGAGATCCGCCATGTTGTCATTGCTCTCCACACGCAAGAACTTGTGTTTGCCCAGCTTCAGCGGGCTGGACTGGTTGCGTATGTGTGTAGGCGCACGTGCAAGCAGGCGCTGGACTCGGCCATCGGGATAGTGCTTCAGGGTCAGGGCGACAAGCTCGGGATCGAAGGGTATACACATTCGCCACGCTTGCGCATGCGTCGGTTGCCTGGGCGGCGGCGCCTGGACGTAAGAGACTTCCATACCATGCATGCGGAACATATGGTACAGCTGGTCCATGAGCACCTCATTGGACATCTGCAAGGTGATGGCGCCGGATACCGCAATACAACCATCGGTTGTCAGCAGCCCTGCCAGCAGGCCCAACACCACGTGTCGCGGCTGGCTAAACATAAGCGGCGGTAGCCGCTTGCCTGCAAAACCCTTGCCAAACAGCTGAAGGAATACTGTACCGACGAGACACGAGTGAAACTGTACTTGGGTGACATTCTGCTTCGTTATTTTGTGGATGCTGTGCTTTACACCCAGCACGCGCTCGCCAACCCTCACGATAAAGTCGATTTCCGGTTTGTTGGCAGAGTGAACGGTGAAGGAGACACCGTGCGGCTTCCCTCGGTTCGTTATGAGGTTGCCGTCGCCTAGGTACATACCGAGGAAGTTAGCAAAGTCTTGATCCAGCGACCAAAGACGGGCCACTGGGTTGCTCTTGCGAACGACGACGACCTCGCCTGATCCTGACAAATTGTTGTGACTGAACTGTGTGGCCTTGCGTATGACCCGTGTGCCATCATCTACCTCCAGCTCGTGGTATGTTTCGGCGGGTTTGTCCTTGGGCAGCCAGTCCAAAATGTCTATGATTGTGTTGACCAAGGCATCGCATGTGTTTTTCATACACGGTATGCCCACATAATCACCCACAGCCAAGTCATCGACGCTGACCCACGTTGCTTCCAAGGCACCCTTGCGCGCTGCCCACAGGCGGTGGTTGCCAGTCACAAATAGCTCTTTAGACCGCGACACCTTGATGCGGTGGACTGAGCGGGCGCCCAGTGGGTTGCGGTGCAGTTGCGTGACCGGCTTCACACACCCGGTGTGGGTGACTACCATGTCGCCCAGAACCACGTCCTGAATTTTCTTAACACCAGCGTTGACCGTCACCACCTCGGTGTCCTCGACGAAACAGCTGGACATTTGAGGCACTGGCGTCCCGGCGTTGAACAGAGTCGGCGTGGCATGTACAAAATATTTACAAGACATCAGCTCGTAAGTTGCCAGCGCGTCTTTGACATCGGAACCATGAATCCCGAGTGCCACGCGCATCCACATGTGCTGCGGGCGCTCGATGACTCTGCTTCCGATGCGCAGCAGATACGCCTTTTCAAGAGTCCGAAACCCAAAGTAGTCGAACAAGTAATCGCGGTCGTACTTGATGCTGCTATTCAGCTTTTCCTTATTGTGCATCACGATATCATAAAGCTCGCGCGAAACCAAAGGATTGGACCTACCGCCGTTATCAACGTTCTCGTACAGTAGTGTAATGGTCTCGGAAAACGACGGCGACGTATTCTTTTGGTGATTCGATACTGCTACGCGGACGGCCAGCTCGCCATAGTCCGGGTGCTCGACCATCTGCGACGAGCAAATTTGAGCGGCGAGCTCATCGAGCTCCGAAGTTTTCACGCCGTCGTAGATGCGGGTGCACACCTTTTGCGCCACCTCGAAAAAATTCACGTCGAGACCGGATGACAGTTTGCGCAGACGGGCGAGGACCTTGTCAAACGAGACCTCTTCGCGCGCGTTATTTCGTTTCACCACAAACATGTGTGTCGTAATTGACAAGATTGAAGAAAGTTTTATATCCTTTTTTTCTTCCGATCAAGTATTATATGTGTATATCTTTCCATGATTGATCGTTCTACAGTCATTGCAATCGGCAGTGCGGTCATGGTGGGCTGTGCGCTCGCCAGCGCCTACAAGAAAAATGCAACCGAAAATTTTGAAGAGACTCTGTACCAGCACTTTGAGACGGCCCGTCAAGTGTTGGTCGACGAAATGATCATGAACCTGTTTTTCTTAAACGTACTGCCCATGAACCAATACATTGTCACGTACGAAGAGTACCGCAATTTGTATGTCATGTTCAAGTCGTACTTGCAGATTCGTGCTTCCAATTATGACGTAATTTGTGAACAGACCACGATCGAAGACGAAAGCCTGTTTTCAAAGCGCCAAGACGTTTGTGCAAAGATGTACATTGGTGATTTTGCGGTGCACAACACATTCAAGATTCCATCTTTCATGGACAACTGCGTGTACACCATGCACGGCAAGGGCCGTCCGACGGATGTCATGATCGACTTGTCACTGTACCCCATTAAGAAATCTCAGGTGGAGCTCAAGAAGCCGACTTGTTCGTACGACCGCAACTTTGACCTGCTGCGCTTGAGCATCACCAATCCGTACATAGTCCTGTCCCTGCCGTTTGTCGTCGAGATTGCCGGGCTGGGTTACTTTAACGTCATTTACGATATTCCGTACGGCGCAAACTCGCGACCAAACGCCATGAATTACTTTAGTACGTCGGCCATCGCAGCCGATTCGGCGACCAATACGGTCCTCCTCTTGAAACCAGTCGTACCGAGTTTGGGATCCAAGCTGCTCAATACCTATTCCGCCAAGTACAACCTCGAGATGGTCGCGGAGCGCTTCCAGACGTCCGACACGCGGCATTTGTTGACGTTGTTTTACCTCGGACAGCCGCTGCAGTGGACCCCGCCCATCGACAATGCGCACGTGTTGACGCTGCACATCAACGATAAGGACGCGGTCGCAGAGAGCGTCAACAGTATCATCATGGTCGGGAACGCCGACGCCAGCAACGTTGTGCGCAACATTGCACTGACCTACTCTCAGTCGTATGCCATGGTCATCGATGATGTAGACCATACGTCGGCGCTGCAAGAGATCGGCGCGGCAATCAAAACTTCCTCGCAGTTCGATCTGATGTACACATTTGCGTTCAACGTGGTGTATGCAGTATTGTTTTACAAGGCCAATGACGGCGAGCACCACGTCATATACAAGCGCATCAATATTCTAGATGCAAGCAAGAGCGCCAAAGCCGTCGTGTTCTCGTTTCCACCCGATTTGACGTCCGCATCGAATTACAAGAACATCCCACAAGCCATCAGGCGCCGCATGTACTTTGGAATGCCAGATTATACCAAGCTCGCGTTTGACCTGAGCTACAGCCGGCTGAAGTTTTAAATCCCGGTGCTACAAAACCTCACAGTTTTGTATTGGCCAGATAAAATTTTGGGTAGCAAACCTTACAAATCTTACTAGAATATATACTAATTGCAGAAAATGTCAGCTTCGGCACTCCTCCTAAATGCGACTTCTTACCCGGACAGCAGCTACTTTAGCACGGCCAATGTTCTCGCGGCCAAGCAGATTGTGGCGCTCAAGGATGAGACCACGCAGCAGCCGCAGTCTCTGTACCTCGGCGCCACTGAAGACTTGTCGCTACAGGCGAGCAAGGATATGACTCTTCAGTTGGGTTCAACGCGCACTCTCACAGTCACAGACAGCAACGCTACGCCCGCGCTACTTGTTGCCGCGACTGATACCAGCACCGACTTGACCAGCGTCTCCAAGGACCTGAAGCTCGGCACGAGTGACAACGCCGCATACGACATTGTTGTTGGCGCGACCACGATTTCGCAAGACAGCAACTACCAGGTGCTGCAAACCAGCATGCCCAACGGTTTCATGCTGGACAACAACCTCTTGGTGAGGGGCAGCGAACTCGTACAGGGCTCGCTCACGGTGGGCAACAACGTCATCTGCCAGAGCAACGTGTATGCCCAAAACTACAACATGTTTCGCATGCGCGACTCCAACACCAGCATGAACGCCGCGTCGCTGGCAGGTTTCGCATGGGTTGTCAACGACATGGACCAGCTGGAGCTGCTCAAGTACGCGTCCTTTTCCAACAAGCGCGTGACCAAGAGGGTCGCTGTGTTTGGCCAGAACAGGCTTAGCTCGGCTAATGCGAGCGATTCAAACTACCTTGCATTTGATGAGCTTGGCTTGTCGCTACACAATGGTACGACGTCCAACGTCGTCTTTAGCAGTGCTGGTGGTTCCTCCGGCGGTGCGGCAAGCAACCCGTTCATCTACAATGGCGCATCGATTCTCGCACTTGCCGATAGCAATGTGCAAATCACCGGTCACCTGCTGCCCGCTAGCAATGTCACGTACGACCTCGGTTCATCGGATGCACGATTCCGTGACATTTATCTGTCCGGCCAGACGATCAACCTGGGTGACACCAAGCTCACGGTCAACGCCACCACGTCCAACCTGGAGATCAAGGATGCAACCAATAACCTGAGGAAGCTTGTCATTTCCGAGCTACAGCTAGGCGATGCCAGCGCCGGCGAGGTTATCACGCTGCGCAAGGACCCTGCTGCGCTTGGTAAGCTTAAATTCCAAAAGACCGCGGTATCTGGTGCGAAATCTGACCTATTGATCGCAGGTTCGGGTGTGCTGGACCTAGATGCGAGCGATTTTACCAAGCTGCGCAGCAGTAAGACACTAAGTGTGGTGAGAAGTTCGCAACGTTTGACCACGGAGGGCGCACAGTGGGCGACAAGTGTCGATACCCCCAACGGTGCGACAAATGACGATGTCGGTAACGCTGTCGCGGTGGACCTCGCGGGCAACGTGTATCTCGCAGGCAGCTACTCGACTGGCAGGGTGGGCGGCGGCGGTGAAGCAACCACTATCGTGTACAACTTGAACAACACGCCAAGTGGCATTATCCTTCGTGCACCCGATGGTAATGGATACGCGGCATTTGTAGTGAAATACAATACTGCAGGAGTTGCACAGTGGGCGGTGACCCTCGATGGTCTCAACGGCGACAATGGAAACGGTGTGACAGTGGACGAGGATGGAAACATGTATGTGACTGGTCATTATGCCGGCGCCAACCCAATGTTCTACAACGCCGGTAATGTGTCGAGCGGTGTGTCGCTGCCCTTTAGCGTCGGGAATGCCGCATTCTTGGCCAAGTATGATGAGGAAGGAGAGCTGCAGTGGGTTGCGTACATCGAGGGTGCGGGTTCTGACCTAGGCAGAGCGGTCCGCGTCGATTCCAGCGGTAATGTATATATGGCGGGCAATTATGACCAATCGGCTGTAATTTACAACGCAGGCGGCGTGGCGAGCACTTCAGTCACGCTGCGCAACCCGACTGCTGCCACGGCCGCCCTCGTTGTCAAGTTTAATTCAGATGGCGTGGCTCAATGGGCCGCAAGCGTCGATGGCAGCGGCACGGAGCGTGCAAACGCGGTTACGTTGGATACGTCCGGCAATGTGTACATTGCATGCCAATACACTGCTGCTCCTCCCACGATTTACAATGCAAACAACGTTTCTAGTGGTCTGAGCCTAGCCAACCCTGGCAGCGCGACGAATGCTCAAATGGTCGTTGTCAAGTATGATGCAAGCGGCGTTGCGCAATGGGCTGTCACTGGTATTGGTGCAGGAAGCATCATTGCAAATGGCGTGAGGACAGACGCGAGCGGAAATGTGTATGTTGGTGGCACATACAGCGGAATTGGTAGTGTATTCAATGCGGGCAACACTGCCAGCGGCAACGCGTCGTTCCGCTCCACAAACGGCAACGGAAACGCCGCCTTCCTCCTCAAGTTTAACGCCAGTGGCGCGGCGCAGTGGCTGACGTCGGTCGACGGTGCAGGTAACGACCAGGGCAACGCTGTGTCAGTAGATACCAGCGGTGCAGTGTTCCTAAGCGGCTTCGTTGCAGCCAATCCTCTGATTTTCAATTCGAATGGTGCGACAGCCTCGCTGCCCGCCCGACCTACCGGCGCCGGGACTGGTGCCAACGCTGCCTACGTCTTGAAATTCGATGCCGCTGGCTTTGCACAGTGGCGCATCTACCTTGACGGTGTTGGCGATGACCAAAGTCAGGCCATGGCAATCGACCAGTGGGGCGTCGTCTACATGGCTGGAAAGTATTCCAACAGCGCGCCCGTGCTGTACAACACGGATAACACCGCCAGCAGCGTGTCGCTGCGCAGTGTCACCGGCACTGCTGCCTACGTCCTGAAGTACGCACAGTCCACCGTGTCGCCGACGTACAAGGTCCTGTCTGACTCGACAAAATTCGTCAATGGCCAGCAAAAGTTCGTGCTCAACAAGGGTGCCACGCCGGCGACCGTGGACATTCGCGATGCCAGCGATACCACGACGCTCAGCACGTTCTCGCTGTCCAACGGCGAGGTCAAAAAGCTGATGTACTTTGACGGCTGGGTGTCGATTTAGGTTTTCAATTCTTTTGCAACAACATTCATTTATTTCATTTACAGGTGGTGCGTTTGTTTCTTTGTATACATACTACACAGACACATACAACAGCACTCTATACCTCATCATGCTTTCCAATCCATCTACCACTATACTCTTTTTGGAGCGCCAACAATTGGGACAAGACGGTCTGGGAATGGCGGTTTACAAGGTCAAGCCGCAGTGCGTTTGTCGTGACACATGCGTTTATTGAAGAGGATGATGATCTTATGTTTGCGATGGACGCTGACGAGTCTTCAAGACAAAGTCCTCCTCCAATTCTTGAACGGGAGAATCAAGTCATACAAGTCATCAAGATGATGCCGCGGTTGGTGCCAGGGCGAATGAGGACTACAAGGTCCAAGCGCATCAACAAACCAATTGTCGGTTCCGCGTCACATCCGACATACGTTGGATTCACATTGGAACATCATCAAGGATCATCATCTTGAAATAAATAATCTGCCAAGTTGTTTGTCGCCGCCGCGTTGGCAGTGGAAACACATTTCGTCGCGGTCGATGTTGCTGCAGTACGACTCCTCGACGCGGTCGCAATTTCTTTATCATATAACGAACTATCTCCGCGGTATGACACCACTCTATCCCAAATCGGGTGCAAATTGTTAAAGTGTTCGTTCAGAAATGCATCGTCGCGGTACACGCGTACAACATTAAACACGCGCAAGCTCCAGTACCGAACGGTGATAGAACTACTAGAACAAGTATCTTTCTTTTTCCACTCTTCAACCCAGTCGGTTGCTTCTCGGAGTAGACTTTCGCGATCCAGGTCCATAAACATCGGGCTGTATTCGTACTTGTATGGATTGTACCTATCGTTAGAGTCAAGCGTCTCGATGATGATCCCTTTTTCTGTATCGGGCGACGAGCAGTCCGCCCATCCCTCTGGATTGTCGAATTCTTCAATGTCACACTCGACATAATCGCACTCGTAAAGATCGCACACGCTCAGCTGTCCTTGCATCTGATAGTAATATTGCTGCGGCACTTCGCCGGTGATTTTGCGAGCGTACGGACACTTGATCTCGACCATGACGCCAAAATCGGTAATGCCGTCAGGGCTGGCGCCAAAATGAGGAATGACGGGGTGTTTTAAGAGTCCGAAATCATAGACGTGGTACCCGAATTTCTTCTTGTAAATCTCGATCGCGACGTCTTCGTACATGGTTCCCCATTTCAACGGCGGGCACGCTGCATCGAATTGTTCTTCCACATAGCCTGATTTCTTTTGGAAGAATTGGCGCTGCGTTCGAAATTTGCCCTTGCCCAGCGCATCGGCAAACTCGCTGGCGGTAACGATGCCTTTGCGAATGTCGTGCCAGGCCTCGGACCGCTGCTCGATCTTTGGGAGCGTGAGCAGGTGCGCCAGTTGCTTTTGGTATTTTGCAATCTTTTCGATGCGCGCCCGGACGAATCCATCGTCGATTTTTCCGTGGCAGTTGAACACAGTGTTGGCAATGTCTGCGATGCGCACGGGATGGACTGCGCGCTTGAGGAGCTTATCCACGAGCCCATCGAGTGATTGTGTCTCTTGATGAGGTTGGGTCCGCAGCATATTGTTGATAAGTTAATATGCACGACAACGACCCTTTTAGTATCGCCGAATTTCGTTTTTTAGCATGACTTGAGAGTTGAGCTTTTGATCGAGGTGTGTCAACAAGATCAAGAGTTAAATCAAAAAGATGTTGCCAAACTTTTTAGAAAACGTCAACGACAGCGTCACGGAACCAGACGCATGCATAGTATATTTGGACGAAGTCGGCCGCGGCGCGCTCGCGCATTGCGTGTGTGTTGCGGCGGTCGTCTGGCCGAGCTCGTATGAGAGATTCACGGAAGACGACATGAAACTAGTGGCGATGATCAACGATAGCAAAAAAGTCACACCGAAAAGGCGGGCGCTGCTGTCGGATTTCATCAAGCGCAAGGCTATTGCGACATCCATTGCATGTGTGTCGAACGAAGACATCGACAAGATCAACATTCTACAAGCGACCTTCCAAGCGATGCACGCTGCGCTCGATCAGTTAAACATGCAAATCGACCGCATCGTCGTCGATGGACCGGTATTCAAGCAATATGCCAACAAGTGTGGCGATTGTAGTTTCGTGCCCCACGTCTGTGTCGTGGATGGCGATTCCAAATTGATTCAAATTGCCGCAGCGAGCATTTTGGCAAAAGTGCACCGTGATGGCATTCTCACGGAACTCGTAAAAAATAATCCAGAGTTGCAAGTTTATGGGTGGGACAAGAACAAGGCTTACGGAACGAAAGCGCATTTCGAAGCTATCCGTCAATATGGTCTAACCCCGTACCATCGCAAGACTTTCATTCATTTGTAAAAGCTCTCATACCTTACAGCAGCGAGCGGCCAAACTTGGCAATGCGCTTGAAGTTACCGGCGGCAGTCTTCTTGACCAGCTCCAGCTCGTCCAGCTCGTTGATGCGGAAGCCGAATGCAATGTTCTTGGTCGCATTGCTGTGTGAAATGCGCAGCGAACCACCGCGCACGTCCCAGAACGACTCGCCGTCCGCATCGACGGTGCCAAGCTTGTCCATGCCGTTGTTCCAGTTCCATGTCAACGAGCGGGCGTTGCTGGCGGCGCCGTATGTACCCGCAATCAGGATACCAGCGCCAGAGTTGGCAATGCCATCCGGCACGGCCTGGTCGTTTGAATCGTACGCCAGGTTAATCGTCTTGTCCATGACCGTCAAGTTGGTTTGGTTGATATCGATGCTATCAATGGTACCCACGACCTGGATATTACCATCGATGGTGACGCGATCGGGGAACACTTTGATGATATCGTGAGTTCCAGCGGTCATAACAATCGTGTTGCTAGCCTCATCGATCACCATCTTGTTGTTGGTGCTCGTCTTGAGCGCAGCATTGCTGAAGCCCGAAAGGGTGAGGTTGCGGTGGGCAATGTACGCGCCGTCCTGATGAGCGGTCAGAGAGATATCGTTCGATGCAGTCGTGAAAATGTTGTTGGACGTGCCAATGCTGAGCGTCGTAGTGGCTGCGTCAAAGGTGGCAAATGCCTTGCCACCGGCCGCCTTGAGGTTCAGGCTGCCGACCAGCGCCTCCATCGTCACGTCGTTGCTGGCCGTGACCGAGTAGGCGTTGCTCGAAGCAATGGTCATGTTGTTGGCCGTGTTCATGGTAATGCTGTTGCCAGCGTTGACAATGGCAGCGTTGAGGGTCGTGATAAGCAGGCGCTCGTCGGCCGTGACAGTCACGTCCTTGCTGGCATACATGTTTAGGTTGCTAGAGTTGGTCAGGTGCACATACACGTGCTTGTTGGACGCCTCGAGCTCGACCGAGTTGCTGAGCGACGTCAGCTGCACGGCGTTGAGGGCGGCGGCGTAAATCTGGTTGCTGGCCGTCAGGCTCAGGGTCTGGTCGGCTTGCAGTTTGACCTGGACGTTCTTGCTGGCAGCGCTGAGCTCCATGGCCTGGTTCGAGGCGGTCACGAACACGTTGTTCTGTGCAAACGCGTGGAGGTCGTTGGAAGCGCTCAGCAGCACGTCCTTGAGGGCGTACAGGCTGGCGTCTTGGTCCTTGAGCGCAAACGTAGCTTGGCCATTGCTGGCCGACACAACCACTGCGCCTGCCACGGCTGTGGCAAAGATATCGCTTGCAGCAGTCAGCAGCATATCGTTTGAGGTGGTTGCCAGAATATCGCTGGTGGCAAACAAAGCAGCCTTGTCGTCGGCTAGCGCCAGAGTGACGCGGTCGTTGCTGGCCGACACCTTGACTGCACCAGCCACGGCCGTTGCAAGAATATCGCTGGCAGCGGTTAGCACGAGATCGTTCGAGGTGGTTGCCAGAATATCGCTCGTTGCAAACAGGGCAGCCTTGTCGTCGGCTAGCGCCAAAGTCACGCGGTCGTTGCTGGCCGATACCTTGACCGCACCAGCCACGGCCGTTGCGAGAATATCGCTGGCAGCGGTTAGCACGAGATCGTTCGAGGTGGTCGCCAGGATATCACTGGTGGCGAACAGGGCAGCCTTGTCGTCCGCTAGGGCGAGAGTCACGCGGTCGTTGCTGGCCGACACCTTGACCGCGCCAGCCACGGCCGTCGCGAGAATATCGCTGGCGGCCGTGAGGAGCAGGTCGTTCGAGGTGGTCGCAAGAATATCGCTGGTGGCAAACAGGGTAGCTTTGTTGTCCGCTAGGGCGAGAGTCACGTTGCTGTTGCTCGCGCTAAAGAGCATTGAGCCAGCCGTGGCGGCGACGGTGACGTCGCTGGTTGCGGTCACAGCCCAGTCGTTGCCAGCGGTGGTCAGGACATCCTTGCTGGCGTACAGGCGCGCGTCGTTCTGGGTCATCTGGAAGGTAATGTTGCTGTTGCTGGCCGCAAACAGGATATCGCCGCTGACGCCGGCCGCTTGGAGCGAGCGCTGCGCGATCAGGTAAATGTCCTCCGAAGTTTGAATGGCAGCGTTCTTTGCTTGGACCGTAAAGTCGTTGGTCAGGTTGTAAGTAATGTTGGATGAAACAAACTCGATCGTGTTGCTGGCGGCGAGCGTCAGATTGCTGCCAGGCGCATCCATCTTGACGAATACGTTGCTGTTCAGACCCGCAGCTAGGATGAATGTGTCATTGCTCAGCGTCTTGAGGGTAACGTTGCTGTCGGTGTTGTTGCGCACCAGGTCAAACGAGTGAATGTCGTTCAGAGTGACGGCCACCGAGCCAGATGACGCAATCTCAAACGACGTGAGGTCCTTGCCGTATACACGGGGGAGGTACACGGGGCCAAAGATGTTCACTTGGTTGCTGTCGGGGTAGACGACAGACGGGCTGGCGGAAGTGTATGAGAAATCGCCGCGGTCCTGCTGAGGAGCGATGAAGAAGTCGTATTTAGTCGCAGCCATTGCAAGAGTTTCGCACAAAGGTAGTTTTATATAATTTGAGACGACAATTTAAAGCGCAAATCGAGGCAAATTGAACCAATCAACAACAATATACGCAGCCTACAAAAGCACCCCGATAAGACTTCTTATCATGTCGAATAGGCGAAAATGAGGATACAAAGTCTGTGTCGCATGTGATCTTGGCAACGGTATAACTATGTTGTATGTCGTCGTCTTGCTTCATGCCATAGCCGGGTACGCTAGACGTTGTAATGTAGTCGCCGTTTTGGAGGGGGCCATTGGCATTGCACACCCATATACAGCCCTCGCCTAAACTCTGTATAATGGCGCGGCGCCCAATCTTTTGCATAAACTTCAAATTGCCGATACGAAAGCAGCCGTCGGCATCGAAGCCGCCTATAACACCAAAGGCGCGCTTATCTTTTTGAATCGAGCTGATGGCCACTACCGGGATGGCCTCGTCTATTGTATTGCGGTTCGTGTCGTCTAGATTGTGGTACGTGCCGGTTGTGACTACGATCTTGCCGATTAGATCTTCTTGATAGAGGTCATTAATAGTATCTTTGTCTTGGACGGGGGGCTCTATCAATTTACATCTATGCTTGCCTGTAAAGTTCAGTGTTTCGGTCACAAACTCGTCGGAGAAGGAAAATCGCGTCCCGCGCTTTGATTCAAACACGAGATCTATAGACTTTGGCGTGCGCTCGACATATTGAAACCACCATTCGTCTCCGGATTGATACTTGAAGGAATTGATCACTAGGCTATCTAGAAAAAACTCTTTGGCACAAATTTCGCCGCCCACATGTAGATTGCTTTCGATCCACACCGAGTCGGGGAACGTGACCAACGTATCTTCTTCGGCCTTGCAACGCCTTGAGGATGGGCCGCCACCGAATAGGATGTTACCATATTCTTTCCTGGATATGATGTCGATAATATAGTTGCTCAGGGTCACGCCTTGAAAATCAAAGTTACTCGACACATTCAGATTACATGCAAAGACAGTGCCGCCTGCAATGCTTAGCCCAGTGCCAGATTGGTCGCGCAGGTTGATGGTGTCTGCAGCATCGAGAGTTATATCGGACATGCTCTTGACAATCCAATCATTGTGTGTAGTAAACGACATGTTGCAATGTGAAAAGAAGTTCATGTTTGAACCGCTGATGAATTCTTGTTGTAGATCCGACGATACTTGAAGAGACCCGCCAGCGTCCCAAAGAATGTTGTTGTTCACTTGGGCGATCCAATCTTTCTCGACAAAAGACACTAGCGACCCATTGGATGCAGTCACGTACAAGTCGTTCTCTGCCCCCAGATACAAGTTGCAGCCGGCCGAGGCACCAAGGTTGCTGGCGGCGGTAATGAGAGTATTTGCCCCGGATGCGATTTGCAAATCCTGTTGCGTCGTGATGCTGCCGCTGCCGTCTTGGGCTGCAATTGCAAAGTTGGATGCCGTGACATTGACCAAGTCATCGGCGTCGATCACCACCTGACCATTGGACGCCGTGACGTACACGTCGTTCTCTGCCCCCAGGTACAGATTGGAGCCGGCCGCGACGCCCAAATTGCTGGCGGCCGTAAACACGGGGTCTCCGCCGCTGATGTACTGTTGTCCGGTGCCTGAAACGACTTGAAAGTCCTGTTGCGTCGTGATGCTGCCGCTGCCGTCTTGCGCCGCAATTGCAAAGTTGGATGCTGTGACATTGACCAAGTCCTCGGCGTCGATCACCACTTGACCATTGGACGCCGTGACGTACACGTCGTTCTCTGCCCCCAGGTACAAGTTGCAGCCGGCCAACGCGCCCAAATTGCTGGCGGCTGTAAATAGGGAGTCTCCGCCGCTGATGTACTGTTGTCCGGTTCCTGAAACGACTTGAAAGTCCTGTTGCGTCGTGATGCTGCCGCTGCCGTCTTGCGCCGCAATTGCAAAGTTGGATGCTGTGACATTGACCAAGTCCTCGGCGTCGATCACCACTTGACCATTTGACGCCGTGACGTACACGTCGTTCTCTGCCCCCAGGTATAGATTGCAGCCGGCCAACGCGCCTAGATTGCTGGCGGCGGTAACGAGAGTATTTGCCCCGGATGCGATTTGAAAGTCCTGTTGCGTCGTGATGCTGCCGGCGCCGTCTTGCGCTGCAATTGCAAAGTTGGATGTTGCTTGGATAATCGTATTACCCCCTGCCTGAGCCACCAAATCTTCTTTTACGAATATGTTTCCACTACCTCCTTTGGCCAAGAGATCAAACGATCCTTGTGCTGAAACATTATAATTACCGCCTGTCGCAATAATAGTATTTGCCCCGGATGCGATTTGAAAGTCCTGTTGCGTCGTGATGCTGCCGCTGCCGTCTTGGGCTGCAATTGCAAAGTTGGATGCCGTAACATTGACCAAATCCTGGGCGTCGATCACCACCTGACCATTTGACGCCGTGACGTACACGTCGTTCTCTGCCCCCAGGTACAAGTTGCAGCCGGCCGACGCGCCCAAATTGCTGGCGGCGGAAATCAACACTTGATCTCCAGACACGCCTACATTACAAGAGGCGGCGAGCGTCAAGTTCGAGTCCGAGACTAATTCCAAATCCAAGCGCGTGTATATAGTGCCACTACCGGCGGTGGCATATGCGTAAATGTTGCCGTTTGTCGTGCCGAGTTCAATATCGCCTCGGTCGACAGCAACGCTAAGCCCTTCGGAAGCTTGGACAGATACAATGCCATTGGACGCGGCCATGAAAATATTACATTCGGCCGTCAAGTATAGATTCGAGCCTGTCAATGTGTTCTTGTTATTGTTGCTGGCGACAATGTCATTGAGCAGTTGAATCAAATTTGATCCGCCAATGACAATGTCACCCATGATGTTCAAATCATTCGACAGCGTAGTATTCCCTTGAAAGATCAAATTGCCGTTGGACAAGAACACGCCATTGTCATTGGAGTCTTTGATCGCAATGTTGCTGACATGGTACAGTGTTGCTGCATTTGAATCAATGTTCAAATACCCCAAGGTGTTGTCCAAGCGGATCGTGCCTCCTTGCGTGGTCGAAGTGTATCCAAAAGTATTTCCCGTAACATCGACCGCACCGTTGGATGCAGTGATGTACACATTGCTTTGCGCGCCAAGATACAGATTACATCCAGCAGTGGCGCTTATGTTATCGACTGCCTCCAAAACGAGGTTCGAACCAGCATATATTTCCTGATCCGCATCTGCGATCAACTCTAAATTGCTCTGCGCGTAAATGTGACCCGCACCACCGCCAGCGTACAAATTAAAGGTCCCATTCAACGAGGCCAATTCAAGCGCACCCAAGGAAGTTTGTAAAATGATATCGTTGCTTGCGCTCCCGATGATGGTATCGCGAGCTTTCAATACAATTGAAGCGTTCGACCCTGTCACAAATACATTCGAGATGGCACTTAGGTACAAATTGCAGCCAGCAGCCGCAGTAATGTCATTGGCCACATCGAGAGTCGAGGTGTCGCTCACTAGGTTTATATTGCCGTTGCCCAATTTTAAAGTGTTCTTGCCGATGATGATGCGGTCGTTGATGTTGACGATATCGTTCGAATAATTGATGTAGCGCTGGTCGCTCGGAATGCTGGTCTGAACCAGGAATACATTGGATCCATAATTCGTAATGTTGTTTCCGATGACGCACGAGTTCTGGCTCTCTGTACTTGTATTGTGGCCAATCACGATTGCGTTGCTCACGGCATTGCGAATGGTCGAATTGGTGCCGACCAGTATATTCTCTGATCCTTCGGTGATGCAGTGATTTCCGATCGCAATCACTTGATTGACGTTGCGAGCGGCGAGCGAATTATTGTTGAGCGCACCGATACATATGTTTTGTGCGCCGTTGTTGAAAGTGCTACACCTGTCCCCAATGTACGTGTTGAAGCTTCCGTTCACGTTTTCGCGACCCGCTTCGGTGCCGTAGAACGAATTAAACGAGCTATTGAAGGACTTGTAGCCGCACAGGGCTCCCGTGTAGGTGCACCGGGACCCAATTTCGTTGGTATAACCACATTGAGCGCCCAGGAAGGTGCACAGGTCGCCCACATTACGCAGTCCGGCTTGGTATCCAACGAGGGTCAGCTGAAGTCCCGCCCGGGCCTGGCCGGCCTGGTATCCAAAGAGGACGCCGCCGCGCGTGTCGTTCGTGACGATGTCCTCCAGGGCCTTGTCCGGCCGGGTGTTTTGGACCGTGAGTGTATTGACGGTGATGCTCATAGAGTGGAGGGTATAGTGCTAAAATGTATTGAGAAAGAAGTGTAGAGGGTTGGGACGGGGCGAGTATGGGTTTTGAAAAAAATAATGAATTCATTATCTGATAATGAATTCATTATTTATTGATTGAAGTGGCTGAGGTTACACATTGAAAATGACCAATCCGAGATTTATCGGTTTGGATTTGACCAAAAAGTACATTTGAAATTCCAAAAAGAAAAGGATATAAAGACACAACTCATATCAGCAAGTACAAAAAAAAGATGCAACGCGACGTCTATTCAGTGCAAGATGAGCTTGCGAACCTGGCTATCGAGATGCGAATGGTGGACGGATTTTTTAATGCTACGAAAATGTGCAAAGTTGTCGACAAGCAGTATCGTGATTATCAAAAAAACAAAAGAACGCAAGTATTTCTCGAGGAGCTTGCAAAGGAAAAAGGAATGCGCGTGAAGGACTTTGCGCAAGTCTCTGTCGGAGGAACACACGAAGGGACATGGGTTCATCCAGATGTTGCTATGGATTTGGCGTCGTGGTGTTCCCCTCGCATGCAAATCGAAGTAGCAAAGTTGGTCCGTAAATACATCAGTGGCGAATTGACCACTGCAGATTCAGTACAAGCAAAATGTGACATTGATAATCAAGTCCTCTTGTCAGAGTATAGCTTTGCTCAGGTTGTTTACATTGCCGAAATTGCGTTTGGCGATTTTCGTGGAATCAAGATTGGGTCATCAGACAATTTGAAGCGTCGTGTAGAAGAACACAATGCCACATTTGATAGTTTTAGACTGGTTCATGTATTCAAAACAATCAACTATCGTAGGGCTGAGCGTGCACTCCTGGATGAAGTCAAGCAAATGGGCGTAAGGTGTACACTTGAAATTGCCGGCAGACGCCACAATGAGATGGTGCAACTCACTGATGCGTTCACACTACAACATCTGATCGACTTGGCGACGCGTGTCATTCATGCAACTGAACACCCTATTGTAGAGCAGTACAGAAAAGATTATGAAGAAAAGCTTCAACAAGAAAAACTCAATTACGAGAGGAAACGAGAGCTGGAGGAAATCGAAGCCAAGTTCACTGCTGAACATCAAAAAATAAAAGAAGAAGCACAACTGCAACTCGAAGAAAAAGACGCCGAGATCAAAGCCCTCCGCCAAGAGATCATACAACTTCAAGATCAACTGAGACAAGCATCCCCATCAACCCTCCCCGTCATCGACCCTGTCAAAGAATTCGACGACTACCTTGGAAAATACTGCACTCTCGCGAGAGACACGACCGCCGATCGAAACCGCATCGTCTTTCAAGAATTCTATGATCACTACAAGCAGAAGGTCGAGCATCCGCTACCGCTCGAAGGATTTCAACAATGTATTCGAGAACGCTTTGGAGATCAAATTGAGATCAAGGTCGCGACATGGTTTCACGCTGCGTATACGACCATCTTTCACCTCAAGGTCAAGGACTACTGCTTTGGCAAGGCACAAAACATTCAAAAGCTCGTCCGCGATTTCATCGACGAGAAATGCATCCTGGACCCAGAGAGCTACGAAGACACCAACGTATTTTATTTGACCTTTGAAGAGTACGGCAAGGACAAGGGTTTTGAAACCATGAAACAAAACGGCTTTTCGCGCCAAAACTTCCGGACCGTCCTCTTGGCCGAACACCCGAGTCTGCAGTACAAGCAGTGGCTCGTCCAGGGCAAGCGGCATGGCTACGCCGGCGTGCGGCTCAAGAACTCGCCCATCCCGCTGCCCGAGGCCATTCGCCAATTTGTCGAACAAGAGTGCATCAAGGCCCCGGGGTACCGGACGAAATCCATGACGCTCTGGGAAGCTTTTGATGCATTCAGCAAAGTCATCATGCGCGACGTCAAGATCCCTTCAGACTATACAAAAATCAAATTTTACAGGGCTTTCGAGATCCAAAACCCCGATCTCACAAAGAAACACGTCACACAGTGCGATATGGGCTTTGTCGGCATCGGGCTGCGTCGAGACATTCTTGTTCCAACCGAAGCTTCAAACGAGGCATGACAAACAAAAGAAATCCAAAAAAAGATAAAGTACGACACTCTAAACCCTAAACCCAAGTACTCGTGTAAACTGCATAAAAGAAAATCAAGAACTCCCTATACCACACTCTCGCTCGCAACCATGCTCTTGCGCGCCAAGCCAATCAAGCCAGCCAAGCCCATTGTCCTCTTGGACTATGATGGCGTAGTGTTGCGGCACCCGCGCGCGTCTCGATTGATTCGCCGTCGCTGCGAACGCTACACCGCGACGCAGACGGGCTGCCGCCCGGGCTCCAACGCCGCTCGCGACTTGAACCGCGCCCTGTACACGACCTACGGCCACACGCACGTCGGGCTGCGGCGTCTCGGCTACCCGAGCGACATTGCATGCTTCAACGCGCAAGTGTACGATGGCATCGACTACAAGAGCCTGTTCGACAATACCGAAGACGACGACAAGGAGGCCAACGCCAAGATGCTCAAGGACCTGCTGCGCCTCGCCGAATCGTATGACGTCAGAATCTTCAGCAACGCGCCGCGCGAATGGTGCGTCGAGACCATGCGCCAAATCGACAAGGATTCGGGCGGCGCGGCGCTGGCGCACTTACAGTCGAACTTTATCGACCTTGCGGGACTGGTCAAGCCGGACATTCGCGCGTACGTGGCCGCCGAGATCGCGCTGAGCTGGAGCGCGTCTGCGAGTGACGGCGACATCTATTTCGTTGACGACTCGCTTGTCAACATTGCACCCGTTATCACGCGGCCGGGCTGGAAATCAGTCCTCTTCACGTCCAGCAAATTCACGCTTCCGAGCGGGCTGGCGCTCGTCGCGAACCTCGAAACTTTACATGATTTGATCGAGCATTCGTCCGCGTTGCAACTCATGGCTTGATTTGCTTGACGCGCACATGCACCCATGCACCATCGGCGCTGCGCCGGCGACGAATGTAAAAGAAACTGGGTTTTTGTGCGTGCTCGTATACAGTGCAAAGACGCCCAGTGACGGGTGAGCGCGTCTTCAATTGAGTTTTGACATATTTTTTGGTAGCGGCAGCCTTGCGACCGTTGCCGTGCAAGACCATGTGGTTGGGTTCAAAAGGCAATCCCAGGTTGGCGACTTCGCTATTCATTCTTTTGTATTTTTCCGCCACCACATTCTGCGCCAACCAGTCTTCTGTCCCTGCGGTTCCGCGGGCCTCTTGGAGCGCGGCCCATACAGTGCCACTTGAGTTTGTCTCGTCACTGTTGCTCCGAGAAGAAGATCTCGGCGCATTCGCAGATGATTCAAGCTTTTTGATGTATCCATAGATGTCCACGTCCCTGAACTTCTTGTGCACTTGGTCTAACGCCTTTTGAAAAATGTCAAAATCATGCGGTATCATGTCCGTGTATGATCGCGAAGCGTCCATCTTGTAGTCACGCGGATTCTTTGCACGTTCCAAGTCTTCTTTGAGCATCAAGAACATGGATGCCAGCGCTTTTGCAATGTCGTCAGGTGCCCACTTCCTATCCGTTGCCGATAGTGAACCGAGCAAGTTTTCCAGTTTTTGTATATGTTTTACATACCCTCCATTCGATATATGCTCTTTGACAACATCTGCAATTATGATCGCGATCCTTTGTGCATCTGTTTTGAACAAACCAAGCACCATATATATTCTTTTTTTATAGAGAAAGAGATTCTTTTTGAGTGCAAAAAAAGTTCAATCACTCGTCGACAAATGCAAATCCAGACAGTGACGACGAGTCGCCGCTTGCTTGTTGCGGCGCCAACAGTTTCATCGCATTGACTTTGACTTGAATGCCAAACGTATCCGCCATCGACCACAGCGAATGCAGATCTATGATGGCAGCAACGTTGCGACCTTTGATGTCTAGGCTATCTATGTTTAGCTTGTTCCTCGCTGCGTCGTATACATCGCAAGTAAACTTGCCCTTGACTTGCGGCAACGTGAGTCGCAGCGTTGGTGCAAACGCAGAATTCTTGCTGGGGCGGATCAGCGGCACGTATCGCTTGGTCGAGTACAGCGTCTTTGCCCAATCGTCAATTTCGCGCAGTTTCCCCAGAAGGGTCGCATCGTCCAAGCTCAGGTCGAGGTAAGTCTTGGCAGCGGCATTGCCTTTCCATTTGCTGATGCCAAACGGTGCACGCAGAGTTGGAAGCTGCAAGACGATACGATTGCCGCCGTACTCGATCGTCGTAAATGTCTTGGACGCGCTGTCTTGATTGTGTACCAAGTCCGCAACGACGATATCGTTTGCGCGATACACTTTGCTTGGCGCGAGCGACATTTTTGTTATATTCCTACAATAGTATTGTAGTGTAAGCTCGAGCTCGTTAAAGTAGCATCGAATTTTTATGCCGTCAAACAATAGATCATGGACCCAATCGCTTTGGGAGCATCTGTTTTACACGAACCATTGCTCAAATCATTGGCCGCGAGCGGCATAAGTAGTAACATGCAGAGCGCTGGTACAGGTACGGCGACAATCACCGGCCCAAAGGTTGGCTTTCTAAAGTCGCTCGTCGAATTCATCTTTCACATCATGTTCTTGCTGGTGCTCGTCCCCATCGTGTACCTCGTATTCCGAGCATTTTGGTACGGGTATCCGCGCCCATTCTTCTTTGGGCATTCCGAGAATCTATCCAACGTCATGAAAGAATACGTGACGGACTTTGTCGCCACGCTAAACTACGCGCTAAAGCACCCGTGTGCAATAACCCCAGATGTTCAATCGCTCGTCGCGGCTAATTCAGAGTCGTCGCGATTGTTGCTGGGTAAGCCCGGGCCGCTGGTGGATTTATCTGTGGCGCCGGACGACATTTCGGCCGAGACGCAGCCATTCTTGTATGCATACTTTGCATTTGTCGGAAAAGACTCGCGCACACCACCCATCTTGAAGTTAGCGGAAGCCTTGCTGGACCAGAGCGCCATCGGAAAAGCCATCCAGTCGTATACCATTTCAAAAGACGCTCCTCCTCCCGGGCTAGAGCGTGATTTGCAGCGCATAGACAGCTTCATAAAGGCGGCTCAAAGCTCTAGAGTCACGACGAGCACAAACATGACCGACCTTCGCTTGGCAGTCATGTGCCAAGACAAGGACTTTATCAAAAACTTGCGTAGGATGTACGACTTCCGCAAGAGCGGCGGTGTATCAAATACAAAGATTTTTTACTTGATGATGGGCGACTACATCTCGTATATATTTGCCGATGTAGAAACCGGAGCCAAAGGCATGCTTCCAAAAGTCTGGGAAAAATTCCCCAAGCAGATCCAAGAATGGTTCATGTACATTTGGAAGACGATCACGAGCGACAAGGTCAACAAGTACTTTATGAGACTTCCTCAAAAGATTAGCGGCGTCGAAAAATTCGTCCCGCCGCCTGGCGCAAGCTTCGGCGACACCGTCGAAACCTTTGGGTTCTTGAAACCGTTCATGGCCATCCCGCAATTTTTTGTAAGTCTCGTTGGCGTTGCCAAAGCCCTTGCTCAAGCCATCACAAACCCGCTCAAGGCAGTCATGATCATCGTGGGCCTGGTCGTCGGTACCCTGCTCTTTATCTTGTACAAGATTGTGGTGCTCTTCTCCGTGTTGTATTACATTCCAGCATTCTTCATCGCGCTCTTTGTCAACGTGTATCATTCTGTCTGGTGGGTCGCGATATTCGCCATTGTCGGAATTTTCTATGCTATCATGTGGCTGTTAGATGTGGTTACGGGCGGTCTAATACTCAAGCTGTTTCGGTGCGAGTCGGCGCCAATGCGCTGGTTCACGCAGCCCAACTATTTCTTTGGCAACAAATACATGCGCAGCGTCTTTTGCTCGGTCCCATGCGCATCCAAGTACGAGCCCGACGATAAGGGCAGCTGGTGCAACCGATCCCGCGCGGGCCGTCCCACGCTGTGTCCGCAGCAGCAGTTATTTGCCGTCATGAATGCGCTGCAATATCAAAAGCCGTTGGAGTACAATCTGAGCTCTTTTAAATTCGTGTTGCCATACGCGTACTTTAACCAGAACGAATCTGGCAAGAAAACCATGTTGAAAGCTTTCTATAAAGACAAGAACAAGTTTCTCTTTACATGCGGCAAGTTCAAGCCATTGTACCAATCATATGCACTAAACGCGTGTGAATACTTGCATGCGCTGAGTAATAAGGAAGGTGTTTCGGATGCCGACAAGTTTATTATCCAACAAGGCTTGTCCCTTTGCCAAAACACATTTTGCGGGTATCGATATGACAAAACAAAATTGGTAGAGAGCGCTGCCACTTCATATGCATTTTGTCCGACCAACGCGCAAGAAGAACAAGATGTCGCCAAAGAAGTCGAGGCGCGCAACGCGGTCAAAGTCTTGGCGATCAACATATTCCTAACGGTCGTCGCCATGGTAATCTGGACGGTCGTGTACAGGCTGACCAATGACCCTACATTCGACTTTCGCAAGATCATGACGCTGGGTTGACGAGGTCCGTGATGCACGGTTGGACCGCATCAAAGGATGTCAGCGACGGAAGTCGAGACACCACGCTCGTAAGAACCGAAAACAGCTTGCTCGGCGAAATGGTGCCGCCATAAACCTCTTTGTACTCTTCCTTGATGCGCTGCTTGATCACATCGTGGAACTCCAGCGTGTTCATGAGTCGGATCTCCAGGTCATGCACGCTGGTCTGCAAACTTTGGGTTTCTTTGGCGCTCCTAAAGGTGCGGACTTCGGCAATGCACTCAGTGGCGTCCGGCGGCCTCTCCAAGATTTTGCCGTACGTCGCGTGCACTTCGAGCTCGAATGCGTCCGTCTCTTCCTTGAACGCCGTGAGTGCTTCAGAGATGCGCGAGTCGACGAGGCTATAACTGCACTGTCGCGCTTGGTGAAACACTATGTTTGCATCGTATTCGGACAGACCCGTGCCATACAGCTTGTAATACCAATCTTGGCATGCCTTGATCATGTTGGTCTTGTACGCGCTAGAGTCCACGACGTCTCGAATAAAGTTATCGAGGAATCCAGGCTCGTCAATTTCAAACAAATACGTGTTGACGAATTCCCACTCGCTGAGCGTGGCTTGCTTGTACGATACGTACACGTCCGCGAGCTTGTTCATCATAGACTCTTGGTACGCCTTCATGATTAGCAAGTTGTCCTGCGTTGACGTCGAGTACTTGAAGTATTCTGGCACATACAGTGGGCGCTCGAAAACACGTTCTAGTTCCGTTAGCTTTGCACGGTCGTAATCCATGTTGTTCTGAGTTTGATGACAAGTCGATGCAAAGTTGTTGTTTGCTGATTCTTGTTCATTTGTTGGTTTTACGTTCTGGACCAAAATCTCGTTCTCGAGCGGAGTGAGCTCACATGACTGAGCCAAGCATGCCGCGAGGTCAAAATCGATATCGGTCGTGTATCGATCCAGCTTTGCCAGCGCGTTGCTCGACAAGATATGTTCGGCGACCTCTTTCAGAGCGCGCACGTGAAAGACAAATGCCGGGTACTCGACCGGATTACTCGATGCGACTTTTGTCCAAAAATCTGCGAAAAAGCCATCCGTATACGGTAGAAAAGGGGCTTGTTCCGCAAAGATTTGTCGATACACGCCTTCGATGCGCGCCTTGTACTCTGGTCCTTCGAATATTTTTTGTTGCAGGTCATCCAAGGACAGCTCGCCTCCTGCAATGCGCGAGACCCAATAGCTCAATGTACGATGGTCCACCGTTTTGCCCGCGTGCCGCTCGAACAATTGCTGAATGCTGCTTGCTAGGGTCATTTACAAAGTCACCAAGTATACTAGACTCTAGGCCACAAGTCTTTATATCTTGCCAAAAAAACGATTGTGAAAAAATATCAACATACTCCATCCATCCTACTGCTACTCATATTCAATCGAGCCGCGGAGTGGTGCGGGCCCCGCCGCGATACTCTCCCGTTGAGCCCTGACCACCACCAGGTCCCGTCGTAGGCGCAAACCTAGTCGGTCGGACGTGCGGGTTGACGTCGCAAATGAGCGACCCGCCGCCAATGCCAGTGACATTGACAGCTTGCAGCAGTCCATTGGCACCGGTGACTAGATCAAAATTGATGTACTCGCCCTTCTTGAGCGTCTTGTAATTGCTGTTCAGCGGCTTGATGCCGCTGTGATGGACAAAGATATCTTTGCCCTTGTTCTCCCCAGCTTGAATGGTGATGAAACCGTACCCCAGCCGATCGGCAAACCACTTGGTCTGCCCGATGAGCGCGCCGACATGGGGCTCGTTGTTGACTTCGGTGAGCACGGGGATCGCGGATGAATCGGATGGCAGTGTAGCGGCCATGGTTGTACATATATTTATTTCGATTCCTTTATATTGTTGTGCGCGCGGACAGCACGAATTGACATTTTTGCGGGACAACAATAACACAATAGAATATCATGTCTCGAGCACTGGTGATCCTCTTCGCAGTGTTGGTCGGCAGCATCTATGTGCGTTTTTACGTCACCCCCGCGTACACCATGGAGATCTTGACGCTTCGCGTATCTCAGCTGCGCGCAAAACATTTATTTGAAAAGCAGCCCGTCGTCATACTGGACCGCATCGTGTCCCTCGAGGAGTTTTGCAAGCAGTCGTTCAAGTTTCTACACATCACTCGGATGCAAGATACGCTGCTGCCGAGCGAGTTGTACTTGGCACCAACGGCGCACAGATTTAGCGTGATCCAAGCGCAGCACAACAATGGCACTACGGACGTGGACGTTCAACACCCTGATGGCGTGCAACAAGTCCGTATTCCCATCCAGCCGCACCAGTGTATCGTTGTGCCGCGTGGCTGGCGAATGCGCTGCTCTCGCGCCGTAAAATGCGCGCGCATGCACGATTGTATCTCATACATGTCTTCTTCTTCGTCGTCGTCTCGGTCCAATCCGCAAAAATATTAAAAAATATTTAGGTAGTAGCCAGTCGAACATGCAACCACCGCGGGTCGCTGTGTTTACAGCAATATTTTCGGAAAAGGTCCCTATTGACAAGCCTGGCATCTTTACAAAAATACATGCATCATGGGATTACATCTTGTACACCAACTTGGACCCAGAAGTATTCGAGCCGACCACTTGGAAGGTGGTCAAAGTGCCGCTGCCGCCAAACACAGTCATCCCTTATGTCAATGACGGTGCTAAATACATTTACGCGAATCGGTGGTACAAGTGGCACCCGTATGTGCATATGCGCACGTACGATGCTATCATCTATGTGGACGGTTTTCAAGTGCCAGACGTTCGATTTGCTGAGATTTGGACATCGCTGGTCAACCTGGTGTCTTTGACGACGAGCTCGGTGGGCTTGATTCAAGCTCCTCATCATAAGAACACGTGCATTTATCAAGAACTCCAGGACATTGTTGGTTGCAAAAAAGACTCTGCAATCAAGATGGCGGGCGTCGAGAAATTCCTACGGAGCGTTCAGTATCCAGAAAACCTCGGTCTCTTGTGGAACGGCTGCTACGTTGTAAATGTTGCAAATGAAAGCGTTCACAAGGTGTGGCAGCATCTGTGGCGCGATATGATCAAGCTAACGTATCGCGATCAATCGCTCATGATGTACGAACTTTGGTTGCATGCAAAGGAGATGGAAGGCGTTTTGCAAAAGTTTCCTCTCGACCACTGTGTGCGGGCTCTCGACACAAATACAAATCATGTGTATGCATGATTTTTTTATCGCTCCAAATTAAACAAATGCCGACAACGACTGTTGCTAAAAAGCCCGCAAAAGCCAAGAAAGTCGCGTCTTCGACTGCCGCTAAGGTTAAAACTCCTGCCAAGGCAAAGACTCCTGCTAAGGCCAAGACACCATCTAAAACTTCATCCAAATCTCAATCTCAATCTAAAGATCAGCTCGTGGTCGTCCTCGTCTATCACATTTTGGACAACGCCAGTTATGTGATGCGCGCCAGCTCGTCGCCACATCATCTATCGCTTGACCACCTCAAGACAATCTCGAACGTGCAGGCCGGTATTCAATCAAAGAACATCGGGTACATTTCTCCAAAGATGTGGTCGGTCATGGGCGGCGGCGATGCTTCCACGGTGTTGCCCTCAGAGTACTTTGGTCGCGATAGCAACCGGTACTTTGATATTAACGACGTTGCGCGTCTGGAGACGCAGATGTTTGCCAATACTGCTCTCGCGCGCGCCGCGCTGCCCAGCACCTTTACGCAAGGCGGTGGTGGCTCTGCTACTGAGAACGCCGCGCTGTCAAAGCAAGTGTCCAATGCCATTAAAATGTACCAACGCACAAAGGGCGTGCAGTTCACGGTGGACCCTGCGGCTCAGGGCCTCATCCAGACCAGCGTGCAGTTGAACCTGAAGAAATGAGTGCCCGCACAAACAGTCCCAATGGTGGCACAGGCGCACATCTATGAATATTTTTAAAAACCATTTCTTTTTCTTGCAACCATGTATATACATGTCTGCGTGTAATGTCACAGTCACAGTTTGATCGAACGCCGTATCAACGCGAAACTGTCTTTTCGCAGACGGCTTTGCATGGCATCCAGCTAGACACTTGTCTGGCCCGCCTCTTCTTCAGCGCGCTCAACATTGATGCATTGCAGCAAGGAATCCGATACATGGTGTGGAAGAAATCATGCAAAAAGCACGTGATTGGTCGCCAAAGCGAGGACGAGCTCAAGATTGTCATGCGATCCATTTACTTGCAGCACAGCGTGAATAAAGATCAAGAAGTGGTCAAACAGGTTCGCGACTTGAACACCATAGTCATTGCAACGTGCGTGACCCGCATTTTGAGCGAGCTTGCACAATACTTGGGGTACGTTCGCGACGCGTCGCAGCTCCCAACCTACATGGACCGTGGAATGAGCACGAGCGTCAAGGGCGACAAGACGCTGGAGCAATACCGGGGTTGAAAAATTTTGTTTCAATACAGAAAGGTCAACGATCAACGATCAGCAATGGTTTCCAGCACCACCAAGCACTTTGTAAATACCATTATCTTTTGCGTCTTGCTGAAATTCATCGGTCTGTTACTAATGGCACTCGTGGTTCTAGGTTGGGTCCCAAAGACAATGGTGTATTTCTTGATAACCGTTGAAATGGGCATCATAGCAATCGTGACTATTTCCTTGGTTTCGATTACGCGCTACGAGGCGCGCCTCAAAAAGGAACGCGATGCGTTGTCCAAGTCCAAACTCTTGGGCCTTGCGTGCCCGGACTACCATACGTTTAGCAACAACATTTGTATGAGCAATTACACCACTGCCAACGGTCGCTTTACATACACCTTTGGCAGCAACAACAATGTCGCGCTTGAAGATTTTAGCGGCAAGGCCCTCGACTATGCATGCACGTACGCCAAATATGGCGTCGACTATCCTTGGACAGACATGGCGTCCAAGTGCTCAACTCTATAAGCAAAAATCGCATTTTACTCGAATAGAGTATAATGACAACACTCGTGCCACCACTTTTGCTCGAGGAGGCAGCTCGCAAGCTACAAACATTGTTGAATTCGCCCGAGCCGCCAACTTCGATCCTGGTATTGGGTCCGGCCAAGAGCGGCAAGACCGCTCTTGCGCGCACGGAACCTTTTCAGAATCATCAAGTCACGCGCTTGTCATACGAAGATTTTCGGACGCACAAAGACCTCGAAGAGTTTGTCGATCAGTACTTGAATGCACGAAACATACTGCAGCTTCTGAGCGGCAAAGCAAAACTATTGCTTTTTGACGACATTGAAATTTTGTTTGCCTTGAATCGGTACGCCAGCGCGTATATTCAAAAGCTTGTGACAAAGAAATGGCCCAAAACTATTATTGTCATTGCGTGTAATTCTTCAGAGGAAAGGCGGGTGGTCGATTTGAAGCGCAAAGTCTCTTGCGTACTGAACCTTGCTCCGCCGCCCGCCCAAGTTGTGGCGCCATCGCTGGAAAGCAAACTGCTCAGTGACAATGTCCTCGAATTGGCATCGACATTGATGGACCACGATGCAATTTCTACAGACTCGATGCTCGAATGCGCACTCAAAGAACCATGCGTCATGCCATTCGTCTTTTACGAGAACTGTCGCCGCGCGCTCGTTGCGATGTCTGCACCAGAGACTGCGCTCAGTGCCTTGCATGAGACCTATGCCACCACTGCTGAAATGGAAACGCAAAGCTACCTCAAAAACGATGCGCCTTTGACAGAAATGTGTATTTTGTATCGATGCGCGATGGCCAAGCACCTGTGCGTCCGCAACAACCGGCGCTGCAATGTCATCAAGTACCCCAAGACGATCGTACAGACTTCCGCGCATTACGTCGCGCACAAGAAGAACGCCTTGCGCGCTGCAGAATTAGAAGTAGACGTGCGCGATGTCTTTGCACGAGCAGAAAAAGCGCGATGAGAGAAGAAAAGTCTGAAATCATAAAATTTTCTATACAATCGAATATACATGAAACATGACAAAGAGAGTGTTCTCGGCTAGAAACAGAATGTTTGCAGGAGGAGACGTTGCGCCCGAGATTGTGCCGGGCGGAAGTTCCGGTTCTTATTCATCTGCACCATCAACCGCCGCCAAAGTGGTTGACCGACTCCGCGACAACGGTATCGTGGTGCTCGTAGTACTATGCCTTCTCGTAATCATTTTCATCGTCGCATATATCGTGCGCATGTTCAGGCAAGCGGCTCTCAAGACCGCCGATCTGCTGCCCAAGGTAGTGGCCATGGACAGTCGAACCAACCTGCCAATCGTCGTACCTGCGGAGAAAATGTCATCCACCACCCGTGGACAAGAGTATGCGTACAGCTTTTGGGTATATATTTCGGATGTCAATCAGAACAGCGTGTCGAATAAAGTACTGTTCTCCAGAGGCGCCAAGTCAAACAGCGACCTGTTTCCCGATACGGTCAGTCCGGTTGTGATGATGGACGGGCGCTCCAATGCCATGTACTTTGCGCTGAGCACCACCGCCGCCAAGGGCACCAATAGTGCTAATTGTATTGCGGGTGAGGCCAACAGGGCGCTGAATTGCTCGTCGCAAGACCCTACGTACCTAAGCATCAAAGTCGATTATGTTCCGTTGCAGCGTTGGGTCCATTTTGCTTTGGTCTGTCAGGACAACGTGGCCACGCTCTACATGGACGGCGACGTTTATTCAATAGTGTCGACCAATGACCTGCCTCTGTCGGGCTCGTCCAAGTCGCGGCCGCTGCTCAAGGGCACATCGGGCGACGTGGTCATTGGCGACCCCGTCAACCCCATGAATGGATTCCTAGCCAAGTTACAATTTTTCAACTATGCGGTCTCGCAGCGCCAGGTGCAGAGCATTTATCGCGCCGGTCCAGTCAATAAATCGTCGCTGGCATTCTTGGGTATCGGAAACTACGGCCTCCGCAGCCCGATCTATAATATGGAGGACGCGGCTACTTAGACTATAAAGATCTATCGAATCGGACACGCGCCGTTGGCACATTCCGACGATGAATCGAGATCTGTAGAATCAATAGCGTCGCCGCGCGTGATCGGGCGCGTCGACTCTCTCATTTTTGTATACGTTTCAAAGGAGATCTCTTCGAACGGCGCCTGTTTGAATCCATGGTCGTTGTGCAGCAGGAACGAGACCGTCTTTAAATTGTCGTTGTAATTCTGCGCCAACCACTCGCGAATCTCGGGGAGCTCGTGTAGGCGGTAATAGACTGTCACAGATACGGCATTGTCCGACCATTCGTATTGCAGCCTCTTGATAACGTTGAGCTGATCGACTGCGCTAGTGTCCTTGGCAAACGTAGTATTCTCTGGGTACGAGCATGGAAACGAGACCACGATTGTCTTGTAATCTTCGGTACCATCAAAGTTCATTTGGAATTCGGTGTGGTAGCCATGCGCCTTGCAGATCTGGACTAGCGGGTTGGACGCCGCGATGCGGATCCGGCGGATAAAGTACGGGTAGATGCCCGGGTGCGCGCCTGGAGTCACACCGGCCAGGAGGCTCAGGGTCCCCTGCGAAACAAAGGATGACGAAGAATGTCAGTTAGATTTTTTCATTCGCATGCATATAATCATGTGTTCAACTCCCGACCCAATGCAGAGAAGAACTTACGGATGGTTTCAATGTGCTAAGCTTGATCGATGTCGTCACGCCCAGCTTGGCCGAGTAGTCGTCGTCTAGCTCCCGGAGGTAGTTGTAGAGCGGGTCCAGCCACGCCCGTTGTTCTTCTGTTGCCTGCATGTAGCCAGTCATGCCGATACCCATGCGCATGTTCTTGCGCACGATCTGCTCCGTGTCCTTGTGGTGGCATGGCAGCAGCAGCGAGTGCTTGCAAATTCGGTACGCAAATGTGACCACCGACACGGCCTCTTCAAAGCTGGTCAAGTTGGGCAGGAACACCTCCGATAGGCAGCACGTCTCAAAGTTTGCGAGTGGCTGCTCCGAGCAGTTGTGCGATACCGCTCCGTTTGCCGAAAAGCAGTGCACGTCCGGAATGGTACAATCGTACACGTCCACTTCATCTTGGCAATCCGTGATGTCAACGACCCGTGAAGTAAACGTATCGAATTCCGAATCATCCTCGTTGAGCTCGTCATCATCGTAAAGACCTGGAAGAGCTCCGCCAAGCACCTCTTTGAACTTGAGCACGCTCGCACCGGTGATCAGCAAAATACTATTGTCGTTGTTGTCAATCGAACTACAAACGCCGAGAGCAAAGAGCAGGTGTTGCACGCGCCTCGATTGTGCGCAATCCTGGAAACCTCTAATCCGAATCTTGTTACCGTCCACGACGTCGCCGTTGGCATCAAAGATCCCGCGCAACAGTCCGCGCGTGAATTCAAAGGAACCGCCTTGGGGAATTGGCTCGGCATTTGATCGACGTCCGACTTGGCAACCTCGCTCGTAGTCGCCATCCGCGCCGTCCTCCCACTTGAAACCGGTATTATCGCATAACACAATGTCGGTTGCGCCCACGACCATGTCGTCGACGCACGTCCAGCCGCGAACGGTCAGAAACTTGTGGTTGCCCGTGGCTTCGATGACGATGCCATTAGCGAGCGTCAGCCGCCGAACTTTGCGGGTTCCGCTCTTCCAAAAGCCTTTCTCGGTCGACGCATATGCTGCGCCATCGACGATTGCAGTAAATTGATTGCCGATCAGCTCGCGCACGGGGCGCAGACCTCGTGACGTCAGAATTTGGGTGTCGGCGGTTAAGCATGGATTGAATCCTTGTACCTCGGGGTCCGGGTACTTGTCGCCGTCCTTGACGCGACCGATGCGGCGGGCGAGCGCAAGGTTGACCAGGCCGTACGGTTCGCCATTGCCTTGATAGCCCGCCCAAAACTCTTCGGGCAGATTGCCAATGTCGTCGCAAATGACGCTATTATTGCACATGGCGCGCCAATTGGGAATGCCTCCCAGATCCCAGCGCTTGGCACTGAGGTAGTCGATGTCGTCGCAGTCGCCGAGGCTGATCAGCGCCGATCGCCGCACGTTACCCGACACCACAATGGCCGCAATGATGCACACGATATCGAGACAGTCGACGGTAGACAGCGTCCGGCCATGACGCTTCGATAGCAAATCGACGATCTGCGCGATGCCCTTGCACAGATCTTCGGGTCCCGACGCCACGCCGCCAAAGCCATGAATGGGGCTGCCAGCGCTCCGAATGAGAATCGTCGAGTACGAAAAGCTCTTGCCTTTGATGAAAAAGGATTCCAATACCTTTTCGAGCAGACTGACCCAGCCTTCGCGCGAGTCTGGTACGACAAAATCCGCGTCTTTTGTGTCTTGACGCGTGATTTTGATGGGCGCGTCGCACACCGGCGGCAGGCGCGCAACGTGATGCTTTTGAATGTTGAATCCGACGCCCACGCCCAACATTAGCATGTCGAAGATCCAGCAGAACGGCTGAACGGGCGAATCAATGATGGTAAAAGCGCAATTTTGAAGGCTCGACAACCCTAACTTGTCTACCGTGGACGTGCCGAGCTGCCACAGGAAGCGTCCTGCCACGCTGAATTTCAGCTTCATAAGGTGCGTGTATAGCTGTTGCAGTTCTTCATTGTTGAACCCGCACTTTAGCTGCGACTGACAAGCTTCCAAAATGCGGGACACTGTTTCTTTATACTCTTCGGTACGGCTTTGGTCGTCCAGCCGCCGCGCGTAGGTGCGCTTGTAAGTGACGTACCCCAACATGCCCCACGGAGTATCAACATCATGCTGTGCGATCTTGGACACGGTCGTTCGCGTGTTCCGACCCTGGTCTTTGGCGTGCCTGTAAATGATGTATCGCTTTGCAACGTCAAAGTGACCGTCGTCCATGAGCGCCTTCTCCACGGTGTCTTGAATGACGCTGATCGGGATCGCATCGCTACCGAGGTCTGCGAGCTTGGTCATCACATTCGGAAGCAGAGTGGCTGGAAGGGGCACATTGCTGCCAAAGGCTTTGCACAGCGCTTGTTCAATGTTGGCATCGCAAAACGGGACGTGACGCCCGTCGCGCTTGATTGCGGAAAAGAGTAGACACTTGTCTTGAGCCATGGTTGTGGTCGTGAAAGTTACAAGTTCTTGTAGGTGGCGCGAGCGCTTTAAGCCGCGACACAATAGGAGCCATTGAAAAATAGATAATAAACATAATATAATGGCCCATAGATCAACGCCATGAACAATCCAAACGCGCACTCTGAAAGTGTCCGAGTGTGAATGCAACAACGCATCGACGTGAGTGTGGCGGATACGGTAACGACCAGCCAGACCACTAGCAACAATGCGGCGCTCGTGATGATGGCACGGTCAGTACGTGTGAGCCGGCACACGGTGACGATCATCATCGTCGTTGATGCCTTCTTCGTCCTCCTCCGAGTGCTGGTGTTCTTGTTGCGCAATTTGGGACCATGAAAGTAACTGGGCCGTGTGTTGGGTGTGAATTATATCATTTTGGTGCAGGACATTTGTACTGGGGTACGACGGATCGAGACGAGCCGCGCAAGTGCAAATGTAAATAGATGTACTCGATTTGATTGTTGCCAATGACCCGAGCCACTCGACGACATTGCGGCATCGTACCGGGTCTGCGCTTTCCGAAATATCAAAAATGCAACCGCCAATGCCACGGGCATATAGCCATTGAACGACTTGTAATCGATCGCGCGCGCTCGCGCGCCGAAGCGCGCGTCGTGTGCAGCCTTCGCTGCGGTTTGTGTGTAACCATTCAACCACGGCTAGATGCCCATTGCCTGCGGCGCCATCCATCGCGTTGACGGTACATCCTTCATGGCGATGAGCGTGTAACCATTGAACGACGTGCAAGTGCCCGTTGCTCGCAGCACTGTCCATGGCATTTGACGTACAACCTTCGCGCCGGTTGTCGTGAAGCCATTTAATGACTTCAAGGTGGCCGTTTTGAGCCGCGCAGTCCATTGCGTCCGTGGTACAACCTTCGTCGCGATGAGCGTGCAGCCATTGGATGATTTGCATATGTCCTTCGGAAGCCGCGTAGTCCATTGCATTCGTTGTACAACCCTCGTCTCTGTTCAAATGAAGCCACGCGAGCATGGCAAAGTGACCGTGCCAAGCGGCGTAGTCCATGGCCTTTGTAGTGCAACCCTCGGCGCGATGGGCGTGTAGCCATTGGACGAGCTGCATATTGTTGTTGTTGGCTGCCATGTCCATTGCCATGGTACTGCAGCCCTCTTGACGATGGTGGTGGAGCCATTCGACCACATCGATGTGGCCGCAAAGTGCAGCCTGGTCCATGGCTTCTGTTGTACATCCCTCCGCGCGGTTGTGGTGAAGAAATATGACAATGCCAAGATGGCCGTTGCTCGCGGCACCGTCCATGGCATGTTTACTACACCCTTCCGTCCGGTGTTTGTGGAGCCAACGCACAACGTCGATGTGCCCATTAGTAGCGGCTTCATTCATCGCAGAGATTGTGCAGCCTTCTGTCCGGTGTCGGTGGAGCCACATGACAACGTCGAGGTGCCCCGCGGCTGCTGCGCGGTCCATGGGATATCCAATCACGGGGTCATACCCCCATGTGTGACCACGTGCAATGCCGTCCAGGGTGCGTAGCACCGGTAGCCAGCCGCACCCGGCCGCTAGAGCAGGTGCGTAATACTCTTGACGCCGCGAAGCACCGTGGAACTTGGCGCGCACAGCTGCACTACATGATGTGGATGCACACGCTAGCATATAACTTGCTCCGCGGTCGAGGTGTGGCAGCAGCATGTCGTGAATCAGAACAGGGTTTGATAACAGAGTTTCCATTGCGGGCGATTGTGATATGTGTAGCGAGATATGTTTGCGGCAAGATATATACTTTGCAGCAAGTATGTCAAATGTTGTGTGCACTCGAAACTTCAAGTCGATTGAGAAGTGCAGCGGCTCATTCGATCGAGGAAAGAATTTGGAACATTTTTCTCTTGTCAAATATATCACATACCAATCACCAAACATGGCAGATGTCAGTGGTGGTGTTTCACTGGTCCACATCATAGCGCAAGTCAGCATCGGCCTCGTATCAACCTATCTAATCTACTTGGGCGCACTAGCCGTGATGAACGTAGATAAGCTCGTTCAAGACGAGAAACTAGAGGTGGCAAACAAACGTCGCGTGTCGATCGTCGATGGATTTGTCGACGCGTCGACGAGCGGCGTGCGATTCAATACGTCAACGCCCTTGGCAAAAAACTACCTGCCGATTAGACCTTCTGTCAATATAAAGGGCGGTGCACAGTTCACATATAGCTTTTGGTTGTTTGTCGATGCCGATGCCGCCGTGGCAAACAAGACGATTTTTCTCAAAGGCGACAGCAAGTACTACAAATTCTTGATCACAGACAATGCAAACAAAAAGCTGGGTCCAAAGTTGCGCAACGACCAAATGGTGTTTTGTCCCAAAGTTTCGTTCGGCGCCGATGCGAACAGCTTCGAGGTGCATTTCAATACATTTGACAAGTACAATGAGGTGTTGACCGTCGATCGCCTGCGATCCGGAGATACGGTCTACCGCAACAATTTGATCTCGACACTGGCCAAGACGTGGTTCATGGTCACGATTGTCTTTGAGGACAATGCGCCATTGAATGATTTCGAGAGCGGGATCTTGGTCAAGTTTTACGTCAATGACGTGATTTACAAAACTGGCAGCTACAAGTCTGGCTTGAAGCAGAATAATGGCGATCTAGTACTTTTTCCCAATTCTGATCCCATTACAAACACGAAAATATCCAATTTCAAGTACTACAATTATGCATTGTCGACCCAAGAGATATCAAAGCTGGTTGCGTCCGGCCCCAACCTCAATTCCACGAGCGCAACAATCGTAGGTTCTGGTAACAGCGCTCTGCAGCAGGGCCCGGTCACTCTCTCTGCTTACAATACGCTTGACATTTACAACGGTTAACAATTACACGGCCATGTTGGCGTCGATGCGCGTGAGCGCGGCAGGACGACCATTTGATCGGCGTCCATGCAATAAGGAGCGCGCCGCGACGGCGTGCAGGTTCTCGTCAAAGACGAGAGTTTTTCAACTGGAACCCGAGCACAGCATTGAGATGGAGGATGTTGAAAGGTGCTTATGGGTCACGCGGAGTTGGACAGACATCGAAGCCAAACGCAAGTACTTTGCGAGCCGCGGCATCGATTTCGGCAATGTACAAGTTTACTATCACGTAGTCAAGCGCTACAACAAGCTGTTGACACCATTCGATAAGGATAAGAGCTTGAAGGGGCGCGGCCTTGTGGCGGGCGCGGCGATCAAGAGCATGGCCTGGGCGCTGCGCACGAAATCCCACGACATGCTCGTGTGGTCGTGGTTTGCATTCTTGTTTATTGTAGGCGTCTTGCTCGATGACGAAAAGACGTATTCGAGCAACGTGCTGCCATTTTCGAAGCGGCGTATCAATCACGACTGAAATCTTCTTTGGCAAAGTATAGTAGTACTCACACATGGGCTGGCTTACGTCAATCATCACGATTGCGTCACTGACAATGTTCATCATGTACAATATGGACCAAATCAATCGCTTGAGCCTGGACGTCAAATATGTAAAGTCGCGCATCGACGAACTTGTGGCACCTCCGCCTCCTCCGCCTGCTGCTGCAGCAAATCCGGGTCCAGCAGCAGCTTCGACAAGTACCGACGTTGCAAAATGATTTTTTTTTGTAACTTTAAAAAAAGGGAAAATAAATTTGCCGACGATGACAACGAGTCGCAGGCGGATCCGCGCATACTGGGGTTTCGCCGGAGAAAAAGATGAAGCAGAGATGGACAAGTTGGCCAGATCATTGAAACAAAAATGCAATCAGTCAAACCACATGGCAAAGCCGCAGAAAATGCAGTCCGCGCATTCTTGCAAAAGTACATGCAAATTGGGGATGATCCCACCGACACACTCATTCGCGACAACGTTTGGACGTTTTTGGAGCAGCAATGCGTGAAGAAGCACAAGCTGACTGCCACGCGCCTCGACGAGTTGTGGAACGACGAGGTCGACGGTGCAAAAAAAAGTGATACAAAGTTCTGTGTGATCATGTGAGCGAGCTTCCAAACACTACAAACCAATTACAACGGCTTCGAGCGACGCGCTTCCATCTTTTTGCGCAGACGGTCGCGTGTCATCTCGGTACGCACTTTGCTGTGATTGATACCGACCTTGGCACCGTTGCCACCGCCAAAATTTTTCATGACTTCTTGAAACATGGGGCTATTGAACAGATTACCGAGTCCCGCCATGCCTCCCGCACCGCCACCCCCAGCTGATGCCCCGCCAGAAGTGTTCATCATGTTTAGCATGCCGAGCGTCTCTGACATCAGGTCTTCGTGGCGCAGCTCGCCCGTACTGATCTTGTGATGGACCTTTTGGCCGATTTTAGAAATCAGATTCCCCAAGATATTCTTTTCGCCACCGAACCCGACCTTGAGAATGTCCTCGGGCTTTTCGATTCCCTGCAGCGCGCTAAGATCGAGCTCTTCGCAAATCTCTTTGGCAACGCTGCCAATCTTGGTATTTAGCAGCGCATCGTCGGCGCCGTTTAGAAAGGATGGAAGTGGTGATGACCGTGCGTCTTCGTCTTGCGCCGTCTCTAGATCCGGGGCCGCAAGCTTCCGAGCAGCAAGAGTCTTTGAGATCTGGTGAAGCAGATCGCGCACAACGCCGTCGTCATCTGCGATAGCAGTAGGCGCTTCCTCACCCGCCTGCATCGACTTGATTGCAGCAATTACGTGATCAAAGAGCATTGATACATCGCAGTCTTCTTCGGTCTCGCTGTCCGAGTCACTGTCCGCATCTTGCACAGCTTTGGCTAGACGATACACATGAGCAAACAGCGCAAGCAGCAGCAAGTAACACGTCCACGACCGGCGCTCTTCCGTCCCCGCTACATCCTTCAGCAGGTCGCTGACCTCCAGGCGCACGGAGCCTTTGCTAGACTTTAGAAAACACATCTTTTCAATACAAGGAGTCTTTACAATGTCGGTAATTACATCAGTCTTGGTTAGAGCATCCATGACCTCGGGCGAAAGCGACCGCGTAAAGCGGATCAGATGCTTTGTGCTGTCCATATGCTTTGCGCGCTGCAACACAGACAGCTCGTGATCGACGGCCTTATTCACTTTAGCAACCTCTGAGATGAAGTTGAAAAAATACGTGTTAAACACATACAGTGCCTTGTCCATGACCTCCATGGTTGTCTTTCTGGCTTGTATTATCAAGTACAAACAAGTTCTTATATATTTGTCAAACGCAACGCTGGCTCAATACTAGGAGCACTTGTAGATGCTTCCATACCGCATCTTTGTTGTCGGGCGTCAAGTCGCCCCAAAGGGCCTTGAGGCGGTTGACAATGTTAAGGTCCGTGTATTGCCCGACTTCGTCAAAGCTATGACTGGTCAGAAAGGCTTCGTCCTTGTCTTTGATGAAAGTGCCGTATGGAACTGCGACGCATTTGTGGAACATTGCCGGTGGGACGGTGGCGTCCATTTTGATTGCGAGTTCCAAGAGTCCCTTGAAGACCTTGAGATCTGGAAGAGGGTGGATCTCTGTCAAATCTGACACGAAATCTTGTAGCTTGACATTGAAAAGTTGCTTGGCGTTCATGGTGTTCGTAGTTATACTTTGAGGCTCTTACGCCTTAAGCCGTTTTTCTTTTCAAGCATTTGACCGCATCTTTTGCACGAGATTAAAATTTACACCGTGTTCAAGAGACAAATACTTTTTACCCAACACCGTGTATATTTATAATTTGAGTAGGAAAGAAAAAGGGATGAGTCCAAAGTCCGCCGAGTACGTCATGTTTTTCAGCAACTATTGCAATTTTTCAAAAGACGTCATATCCGACATTACGAAAAAGAGCCTACGCAACGCATTTGTATTTGTGTGCGTCGACCAAGTGCAACATCAGCTGCCAGCTTTTGTGGACCGTGTTCCGTTTGTCTGCAACCTCACCACCAAACAATGCTACGTTGATGCCGACATAGATGTACTGCTGCAATCCATGCGAGCCAGCGCAAACACAGGCAACTTTGGGCAGCAGCCATTTTCATACAACGAGTGCGATGTTAGCGACTTTGAATGTATCTCGGGCGGCAGTGGCGACTCTGACGTCAATCCGAGTGCCCAATCAGACACCAACATGTTGGACATGAACATATATCGGATCTCATGCCAAAACGAAGACGATAGTGGTAAATCAAAAAATAAAGCTTCCAGCAGCGAAATGCTGGACAAGTACACTGCGGAGCGCGAACGCGACCAACAACGCATTTTGGCAACAATGCAACCTGCTTGAACAAATTATATTGCTGGTAAAAAATAACACGATCGTATGACCATGAAGTTTTGTAGCATTTGTGACAACATGCTCTATATGAGCGTTGTCGACAAGACAAAACTGACGTTTTATTGCAAAAACTGCAACTTTGTGGAAAACGTCGCTAAAGACGACGAGGAATCGCCGTGCGTGAGCGCCAAGGTGTACACGGACGATGTGGTATCGTACACAAACTATGTGAACCCGAACATCAAGTACGACAACACGCTACCGCGAGTAAACAACATTGTGTGTCCACAGTGCAAGCCGGCGACAAACGAGGTCATTTACATCAAGTACAACAATATGAACATGAAGTATTTGTATCACTGTTGCCACTGCTCTCATTTCTGGACCGTGTCAGAATATGTCGGCAAAGTACAAGAACAGTCCCGCGACGCAGAGCATGATGCCTAGGTGAATTTTCCGATCGTCCTTTGTCAAGATTGTATATATTCGGCGCGCAGTCATCGCACCTTCTCCTTGTGCGAATATGTCATCAATGATGTTCCTCCATGTGCCGGCAAACATGGCCAAAGTTGTAACAAGGCTCGCATTGTACAATGGCGGCGTCGGTGCCTGGGCAGCCTGTGGCAACGAGTTTAGCTTTTTCAATACAGCGCTTTCGTTCCGCATCAACGCGCTGTATACGTCCTGTTCTTGCATGACGGCTGTTGTCGCATTGATAGCACAGCAGAAAAAAAGTTGTCAGATTATTTCTTGTCATACATAAAGGTTTAGGGTGAGTACAGTCAGTAAACGATATAACAATGATCATCCCGGTCCGTTGTTTTACATGCGGCAAAGTGTTGGGTAATAAATGGGATGCATACCTTCGAGCTCTCGAAAAGGAAAATGGACAGCGATCGACGGTCGACGGCACCGACGTTAAGCTACCTGATAACTTTGACAAGGCTCTGACGGGCAAAGTGCTGGATGACCTTCACATCACCCGCATGTGTTGTCGCCGGCACATGATTTGCAATGTGGATTTGCTCGAGCTCTTGTAACTCGTTCAGGTCCCGCAAGTTTTTCCCGATACCGACAATATAAAGCTTTCGCGACAATAAGCTTGTATATGGCGCAATTCTCGGTCAGCATTCTTAACAGCCTGGCACAGCAAGTGTCTACTCTGTTTTCCGAAGTTGAGAAGCTCAAATCGTCTCAGCAGCACACGCCAGCGTCCCAAGGACCCGTTCCGACCGCGCGCGAAGCAGATTCTCCGCCGCTGTGGGACTCGCAAATCAATGAGCTTCGCAACAACCTAAAGTCCGTGCGGGACGATATTGCGACGTTGCGCGAGAGCAAGGTGCACATGGAAAACACGCTGAGCATGAAGCTCGAGCACCTGGTCACGCGCGTAGTCAAGGAAAAAATCGATAGTGTCAAGGCCAGTATTCATGCAGAAGTTCTGGCGGCTGTCAACTCTCGGGAACCCAGAGCACCAACTCCGGAAGCGCAGCAGCCACATGCACAACACCATGCACGCGAAGTGCATGTTGCAGGCACAGTGGTAGATTTGGATTCGCTGGCATCGGACCTGGCCCTACTCAGCCAGCACCAGCCGCTTCAGCTCAACACGCAACCGGCAACTCCGGGGTCGAACGATGGCGGCAGCGGCTCTGCCGCCAACGAGTCCACCGATGTAACGGTGCGGCGTAAATACGTACGGAAACCCAAGCCCATTGTTTCTCTCGAGGACGATGACGGTCATCACGCTGCTTGAGTTTGCCCGTAGAGTCGAATGTAGTTGAGCAAGAATTCGCTTTCGTTGCCGATGGGCGCGTCGTTCATTTTGTACATGTTCAAGGCCTTTTCATACATGTCCTTGATATCATCTAGGTGCTCTTGAGCGCTTTGAGTGCCGCGGGGACCGAGCTTCGTTCGAACCCTGGCAATCATATACTGAAAATCTGGATGGTCGTGAATGGGTTTGGGATTTTGCAAGATGGCGAGAGCCCAATTGACATCGTCGCTTGTCAGTGCGTCCTGGTGTACGAGCCGATGGAGAGTATTGTACTCTTGGTTCATGAAAAGGCGGTTGTTTGCCTCGATCGAGCTGACGTATGCTCCGTACTTGGAGCCATTCACAAAGATGTTGGGGATTGTCATATCGATACGCATGTCGTGCGTGGCGTGTAGATATGACAAGTGAAGCGTGCGTGCAAAGCGAATCGGAAGGAAGGCGTCGAAGAGCTTGCGTGCCGCTTGCTTACTTGTTAAATAAGAATCGCACGACGGGACCAGATTGAAATGTTTGAATGCATCGATCACAAACTCCTTGTCTGCGGTTGCTTGTGCGGGCGTTGGACAGCCCAACAGGAGCATGTCTGAACTGCCTTTGCGAGCATGCCATGCGTCCAATGCGCGCTCGAGCTGCGCCACTACGTCGTCGGAGAAGATTACATCGTCTTCCAGTACAAGCAGATCATCGAATTGATCTTGAGCCAAAAAATTCTGGAGCGCGTGGTAGTGCTTGAGGGCAGCGGAGATCTGTTTTATGTGTAGGTTGCTGACCAGCTGGTCAAAGATCGTATTGGTCTGAAGTTTCTCCAATCGCACGTACTTTTGGATGTCTTGTTGCGTGATTTGTTCGGGATTGAACATGTCCATCACTTGAACTTTGATTTTGAAGGACGGCGCTTTGCTGAGCTTTTCAATCAGATTGTTAACAGTGTTTAGACGGACGTTCAAGATCGGGTTGTGAATGATGGCAATGTACAAGTTGGGCATCTCTTTTCTTTTCTTCTTGCAACATGAAAAACTACTTCGATTGAACGCTGCATGGGGTTTAAAACCCAAAATAGTAATGCATCACGGTCGCAAATAAGCGCGCATCCTCCGGCATGCATAGGTCGCCAAAGGAAAACTTGTTGCATGCACCAAAGCTTTTGTGAGCTTGGGTGTCAAAAAATTTGACAAAGCGCTTGACATTGTGGTTCGAATCGCGAGACTTGTCAAAAACGTCATAGACCTGAAGCCAATCCGCAGATGTTGCTACAGTTATGCCTGTACAAATTTCGATGTTTTCGAGCAGCGTGTTGTGGTCCACGATGAAAGCAGGTGCTGTGGCATGTGCGAGCGCCATTCAAAGTTGTTGTACACAACGTGTATACAATTTTGCTTCGATGTGTCGAGCGATGTTCGGAACGCGTCTCGTACTTCTCGTTCGACGAGTCAATACATGACGCGCGCGTCCTGGTCATATGTGTTTGGAGACACGGGCGTCTCGTATACGCGCACGTTGTATTTGTTCTTTAGCACATTCATACACTTGTAAGTACTCGATTGAACGACTGTTACTATGCGGTCGAGAGAAGGGGTTATTGTCGGTTGTGGGAGAGACACGTACAGGTGATGAAGGCTCCTCAAAATTTTCAAGCGCATGTCATGCAAGACCTCGCATTCTTGTTGCCCTGCTCGTGACAACGCGCCCCGTCGATCGCGCACAAGGATGCGCGCGTACATGTCAATGAAGCTCGCGATCGTCGGAAAGATATCAGAATACACCGAAACTTCCCAGTCCCCGAGGTCGCGCAGCGCTCTAATCGCGCCAAAGAACGCCTCGTCGGCTTTTAAGAACTCTGCGACGACGCCTTTTTGTCGCGGGTCCCGAGTCATGAACGCAGCAGCCTCTTGCGCGCTCTTGGTATTGGTGTCGGACAACACGTCGTCTTTGCGCTGTTCTTGTACCAAACTCCAAGTGAGTATAGCCAACGATGACCCGACGAAAATCCAGGCCTGTATCGTTAGCTTTTGTTCGATTGCTAATATCAAGAGTGTCAATGCAGCCGCCGAATACAAGAAGATTCTGGTTTTGTGGTGCATGTTGAAAATATTCTATGTACCTTTGTATATACGATACCTAACTTTTTTGTCAATGACTAACCCATCATCGTGCCTGTTGTGCGCGCAAGGCGGCGGCTCGCTTGCGTCAACAAACGTGCTCGGCCACATATCGTGCGGCGCATTTGATCGCATCGCCAGCACAAACCAAGTTGGTGCTGCTGCACCGCGGCCTTATTCGTACTCGTTCAAGAATAGCTTTGATGGTGGCAGCGGTAACAAGAAGCGCAAAGCCGCGGCGGTGCGCCGTAGCAAAAAGCACACGAAAGGCGGCGCGAGTTGCGATTCTTCTTGCACGACTGCGGCGCCTACCAACGTATTCCAAAACTACATGTTGGGCACGAGCACGGTACCGCTCACCTTCCCGGCAGCTTCTTCATCCCAACCACCGTCGACGACACCGCAACAAGTGCTGCGTGTGTTGGCCGCTGAGCCCGCGACGCTAGACCGTATGTTCACGGACGTGGTTTATCCCAGCTACATCCCGACCAACAGCATCCCCGCTACCTACAACGGGCTCTTTCAATGACGATTTATTTTTTTGTTTCATATAGCAAAAGCGGACGATGGGGGTTGTCGACGAAATCAACAGACTGACCAGATCGTTGGACACAGCTGTTGGCAAGTACATCGACCTATCCAAGAAAACAAAAGCCAACCCTGTGGCACAAAACACAAAGGGTGAACCGATTGAGGCGATCGACTCGTGGGTTTTGCGATCCTTGCTGGAAAGGTGGTACGCTAGTACACGAGCCGAGCTTCGTCAAAACCGATTGGCAATGACAAGCAAGAGCAGGCAGCTGCTGAATGACATCTTGAAAACAGAGAACAGGAGCGACCGACAGCGCTTGTTGTACGAATATATTAAGCTTCACGACCCCACATCCATCGACGCGGCCCAGTACGCAAAACCCCTTGAGCCGCTTGCAGACAGCAATATTGCATCACGTACTGTCTCCGCACTGCCCGTGTCGGACCTGGCAGAGTGTAGGTCCACTGTGCGCGCCGCGCCGTTTTTTGTCACCAAGAAAGATCTGCGAGACCTTGTCCTTCGTCAGACCAAGTTGACAGCGACCGAGGCTACCAATCTAAGCCGCGACGACATGTGCAAGATCCTGTTTGCACGATCACTTGAAGACGCACAATCGAAGGATACTGAAAGCAAGAATCTTGTCCAGCAATAGATATATGATGAACAACAACATGGCTCAAAAACTGCAACGTGAACTACCATGGTGCGACGACGAGCGCGCACCTTACCTTGCGACCAAATTTGATTCGATAGACAATGGTGATTGTCATGTCAGCACTTTGCCATATATAAAGGGCATCGTTGACATGCTCGAACATATAAAGTACGACATTCTTTGGGACGAAGTAGAATTTTGTGAATATGAATTCGAGCCACCCGTGCATCAAGATGAGGATGACGACGAATGGTACGATACATGTGTTGTCGATGACGATAACGTCGCTGGAAGTACAAGTACAGAAGGCGAAAAAACTGCCAATGCTAGTGCTAGTACTGCTACTGAGTACAAGACCTTTTGTTTTGATGCTCTTGTTCGCCACAAGACTCTATACACTTAGCGACGCATCAAACTGGTTGCGCTTTGATTTTTGATGCGTCTCTTGGACAAGGCACAACATCCGCTTGGTACGTGTAGCACGAGGTGTCATCATCGGTACCATTGGCAGATGGATATACGATGCGGCCCGAGTTGTACGGATTGGGGAATTTTACAATCACTTCCGGGCGCGGTGTGCTGGTGTACACAATCAATAGGCCGATTGCAAATGCGATAAAAAAATACGTCTTGTTAATTTTTGAAAAGAACAATGTGTATGGCGATGCCATGATGACTACGATACAATGAAGCGAGACAAAAATGATACATGTGTGGCGGTTTTGGATTAATTGTCGCAGTAGAAAGAAAACCACCATGGTAGACATCAAATCGGTCATGAATTCACCGGGAGGTGCAATAGCGGTTTCCATAGTCCTTGGTCTAGGCCTCGCGGCCGTTTTTCGCCTCACATGTAAAGACGGAAAATGCATAGTGATTCAAGGCCCCCCGCCAAGCGAGGTCGATGGTCATTACTACAAACTAGAAGATCGGTGTTACAAGTACTCCCGAGTCGCTGCACAGTGTCCATTGCAGCAACACTGATGGCGCGAGTGCGCTCATTCTAAGAAAACTTTAACATGGATTACAATCAAATCAAGAATGATCAAGTCCACTCTTTTGGCGCAGCTCCCGCTGAATACGGCCAACAAGTCCGAGCAGCAACACCACACGTTTGCGCCGCCAGCTCAACAGCTCCCAAACGGATTTATTAATGACCAACAGCGGCAAATTGTTGCACAAGCTCAGCAAGCATCGGAGGCTTTCACGCTGCCTCAAAATACGCAAGCGTCTTCTGATATTATCACCGAGGACGCCGCGACGATTCAAGACGCGCTGGACGCTCTTAGCAAACAAGAAGTCGCGAGCAACATTCCGAACACAGAGTATTACACTCAACAGCAGCAACCGACGTATGATCTGGATCCTAGTCAGTACATGTATGCAGCAGAGGATCCGCCAAGGCCCGAGGTGAAGGCCAAACTATTGCACGACTTGATGACATGGAACGGAGACGTCAAGAAAGCAATGATTATTGGAATTGTATTTGTAATTGTTTCGCTGGCGCCAATCGACTCGTTTGTGAATCGCTACATTGCAATCGACAAGATCCCATATTCGAGCCTCATCATCCGGGCACTGATCATTGTGGTGGTATCATTCTTCGTCTGCTCGCTCTCGTGATGCCGTGGCCGAACTCGTGGTCATGGCCGCTCCGATTGCCATTGCTTGAAGCTCTTGAGTCATGAGCTTGAACGAGTACGGTGCAACGAGCCGCGACTGCATGGGATTTTGTGCAACGACTGAACCCTTTTCGCGGTCGACATAGAAATCGTATTCGTCGGCGCGATTCACCAAGGTCTCTTTCAAAAAGCCGGCCGAGCCGTGCGCAATCAGGGCGTTCGTTTCCATCTCACCAATCCGCAATGCTCCTCCCGTGGCGCGTCCTTTCGCCGGCTGCTTCGTCAGCGATATCACGGATCCTTGTGTTCTGTAGTTGATTTTGTCGTCGACCATGTGTTTGAGACGCAGGTAGTAGGTAGGCGCCATAAAGATATCGCAAGCAATCATGTCTCCTGTGCGCCCGTTGTGCAATATTTCGTTTCCGTACTCATCCAAGCCGTATTCGGCCAGCGCGCCAAAGGCTTGGTTGACGTCATGGTGCTCGAACGCCATTGCATCGTAAGTGTGACCGCTGAGCACGCACGCTTTTGCAAAAATGCTCTCCAGCAAATGGCCCACTGTCATTCGGGAAGGAAATGCATGCGGATTGATGATCATGTCGGGCACAATGCCGCTCGACGAGAACGGCATATCTTCATGATTCAAGATCATGCCGATCACACCCTTTTGACTGTGTCGCGACGCCACTTTGTCGCCGAGCACGGGTTTTCGCACGTTGCGCAAACGCAACTTTGCGCGGCGATTGTTGGCATCGTTTGATGGATACAGCACGACCCGATCCACGTGACCGTAGACGGCGCGGTTTGCCTTTAAGCTCTTGTCGCTGGTCGCGTGGGTCTGGGCATCGATGCCGATCCGTCCAAACACCACATCACCTTCGTGCAAGCGAGTATTGAGCGTCGGCATGCCATTCACGTCTAGAGCGTCATACGCGCCGCTGCTCGCACTGCCCTCGCCAGTTGGCGCGGGCCGGCCGAATTTAATTTCAACGTCGCCGTCGTCTGCGTCTTGGCTCTCTTCTGCTGACACGTTTTTAAAGTACGAGACGTTGAACATGCCCCTGTCAATGGCCGACCGGTTTATAATGACAGAGTCTTCTTGGTTGTAACCTGTGTACGTGGCTATTGCCACGATGAGGTTTTCGCCATTAGGCAAACTATCTGTTTTGAAGTAATCAGCATACCTCGTTTTTACAATGGGTTTTTGTGCATAATGCAACACGTACCCCACCGTGTCGATGCGATTGTTAAAGGTCGACGTGTACACGCTGACTGCTTGTTTTCCTTGCGAGCCTGCAAACACCACGCGCGGCGCGGCGTTGTGATTGGCGAACGGGATCGTCGCTGTAAAGAGACTGAACATGGTTGACGGATGGATTTCGCAGTGCGTGTACTTGGTCAACGTCCCTTCGACAGCAGACGGCTGCATGGCAATCGTGCATACGCTGGTCTCGGACACGTCGATGTACTCGATGGCGCATTGGTTTGCGCTCAACAGCTCGACGAGCGTCGTTATGTTGCTGCGGTCGCTAATGTTGAAGTGATCAAATGGGTCTATGTAGGTTGTTGCATGTTCTTTTCTCGTTGCGCCAGTCGTCCACGTATTCCAATCGTCCGTTTCTCTCACCGCATCTAAATCCAGCAACAGCCGGTGCCCATCTTCCACTACGAGCAGAGGGCGAAGGCACCGCCCGGATTCGGTAAACAATTCGACCCGCTCTTTGAGCACGTGCCATGCAATTGAAATATGAGGCGGGATGAGGGAGTTGCGACGGAGCAGCTTCAGCCACCGAACAAGGTGTGGCGTTGCAGCCGCATCACATAGCCCTACGTAACTGTTGTTGATAAAGAGCTTGGTTGCGGTGGATGGCGCAACTCGTGAGCTTGTGGTTTCGTCGTGAATGAAATGCAGGTCGTGTTGAAAAGGAGCCAGTGCCGCCATCAAAATGCTTGTCGGCACATCGCTCGACACGCAACACGTGACCGCAAAATTCTTGAGCAGGCCGATGTTGCCGCCATCGGGGCTCTCGCTTGGGCACATCATGCCGTACTGCGAAGCGTCCAATTGATGCGGGCGTCGCAATTTGACTTGACTACCTTTGAGGGGCAGCGACACGCGGCGTATGTGCGATAGGTATGCAAGGTACGAAATGCGATTGAGATCTTGCACGATGCCTTGCGCGTCGTCGACGCCCCACCAGCCTTTCATGGATTTCATGATTCCGTTGCGAATGATTGACGCATCGCAAAAGTTGCCAATGTTCGTCTTGGTGATGTGCCCCGTCAGGTCCGCGTGCTGGCTCCATTTTCGCGCTTCGTACTCGCGGTCCAGCGTGTTGCGCAGAGACCTGCGGAACTCGTTGTAGTAGTCCTTGAACACATCGGCCAAAAGGTAACCCGTCACACCGATGCGCTTGTGCACGAAATTATCGCGGTCCGACATGTCACCCGTGACTACGCTGCGAATCAAGGACGCCACCAAGAACGCAAGATATTCTGCCTTGACTGCCAAGTTGCGGCTGTCTATATTGGGAAACAAATTCTCATGAATGAGGTGATACAAATGTGCAGTGGTTTTCAATTCGACAAATGTGCTCAGGTGTGTCGCAGCGGCCACTTGCGTAAAGATCCCGTCGCACTCTAAGAAGCTTGGGCGCAGAAAGTCCATGATGACCTGGTCCTCTGCCAGGGATGTGCTGGTCTTGCACACGAGCCTACATATAGCGTGGTCCGATGTCACGCCCAACGCCCGGAAGAGAACTGTGATGGGAATATCTGTTTCAATGTGAGGCACGTTGACACTGATCGTGTTGTTGAGGCTCACAAAAAAGCGTATGGTCTTTGGGAAGATGGACCGTGTTTCCGAAATGCACCGTATGAATGCTTCGTACAAGTACTTGTCCACATCGTGTGCTTGTGACACGAACAAGTGATTCGTGACGGTACGCTCCTGTGCGACACACACCTTTTCCTTTCCATCGATGATAAAGTAGCCACCCGCATCGAATGGACACTCACCAGCATCTTTGATAGCGTCGGGCGGAAGACCGTGGAGCGCGCAGAGCCGACTGCGCAAGAGGATTGGGAAGAGGCCAATCATCACGCGATCTATGCGTTCGGTGTTGATTGTCGCAAATGTGTTTGATGATGGCCCGGTCTCTTGCGACGAGTACTTGATATCAATGTCTGCGTATATATTGGTCGCGTATGTTTGGTCGAACAGTCGCGCTTCGTTTGGGAACAGTAAGCGCTCAGAGTCCCGCGCGAGCGGCTTGTCAAAGTATATATTCGTGCCATCGGGTCCGCCGACAGTCACTTCAATTTTGTGCTTGATCTTTAAATTGTCCTGTTCATCCAGCTTGATGACAGTGATGGGATTGAGGGAGCGAATGATTTGCGGCATGCGTGTGTCTATGCAGTGATGGTAGGAATCCAGGTGGTGGTCGCTCACCCTATTGCTTTTAAAAAACACGTCCAGCACCGTTGTCATATTTGATTGACGGAAATAAAAAAAGTCACACGAAGATGACGTCAATGACCGCAAAGACGTAGAAGCTGAAAATTGCGCAGACCGCGTTTGCGGTGCCAAAGGATATGATTGTCTTGCCGTCATGTCCCACGCCGAACGGCTTTATATCACCTCTTGGCGTAAACATAAACGATGGCTGTACTAGCACGATGAGTATCATAGACAGCATATAAAACAAGCCGCCATACGCGACACGATGGCTCAACATGGTTTTCTCTGATCTTGTCGACGAAAATTTTCAACCAAAGTATATATATGATGGCCAACAAACATAAAAAACAAAAACCGCGCCAAAAGCCAAGGTCTGCTGCTGCTCCCTCGACTGCTAGTAATAGTAAGCCTACGACAGCATCGATCATGAACAAGCTAAAGAATCCTCCGCCAAAGCCTCAAAAACCTCCTCCTTTGCCGCCAAAGCCTATTAGTACTGTGCCTCAAAAACCAAACAACAAACCTACCGGTCCTCGAAACTCCAACAAACCCAACAAATCCAGTGGTCCTCCGCCACCGCCGTCATCGTCGAAGCATAACAACAACAGCCCTCCAAAACCTTCTCTGCCGCCAAAGCCTAGTAGCAACCATCCGCGTAATCCCAACAAACCCAATAAACCCAGTGGTCCTCCGCAGCCACCGCCAAAGCCTAACAACAACATCATCCTCCGCAAGAAACTCGACCAACCTCCCGCCCTCCGCCTTCCACCGATGCAGCCCATCAAAATCCCTCGTACCAGGCAGTCAAGCGTGCAGTATTCTCGCAAGCAAGCTGAAAAATCATGGGCGGCGCCTAGCACCCCTTCGTATCACTCGCCTTATGTGTGGTCGCCGAGTCAAGATACACCAAGCGCGCCATTTAAAGATCTGTGGCAGAAGGTGTTGTCGAAGTTAAAGCAGATAAGTAAGTGAGCACGTCGACACCGCGCGCTTTGAGCTCGCGATACACAAATCGCGCGTCGTATTGTAGTGATTTCGTGAGTGTCAACATCTTTTGCTTGTACAACTCGCGATCGTTTTCGTACTGTGCGTCCGTATCTGCAACAAGTACTTGCAGTGAACAAATCTTGATAAAGGTCCCAAACATGTCGTTCAAGAGACCTACGACGTTTGCATGATCGATTTTAGACACGCCTGCAAACTCGTTCTCATCAGGAATGTCCGTAGTCTGCGTTGACTCTAGTGCGATCCGTACTATCGACAGCACGAGTTGTACCAAATCGTACACATCATTTGATGATTTGATAGAGGATGCAAGCGATTTGAACAACTGCTGTTGCTGCGCGTTCAACGGACTAGTGCCAAGCATTTTCGTTCTCACACTGCGCTGCATCATGCGGTGCAAGTGCGCGGTGCAGTCACGAAGGCATTCGAATTGACTGAACGCCGGCGATTCAACGACGCTCAGAAACTCTAGCCCTTTTTTATTCGGAAAAATGGTACTCAATCGTTGAATGCATGCTCTGAGTTCGTCCATGTGTGCTTGTTCATGCTTGCTCATGATTGCTGTGGATTCACTACTCGCGACACCAGGGGTTGAGCTGTCCTCGTTCGGTGGCATAGGAATATTGATAATTAGCTCGGGCGCTTGGTCGACGGTGGCATGAGTTATGTCGTTGGCGTGTATTTGACGCTGCAAGTCTAACAGAACCCTGGCGCTATTGAATCGAACATTGTTTCTGGGCGCGGCGCCAGTTCCATCGCCCGTGGTTGTGCAAGCAGTCGGGTCAATGAATTCCCAATACGCTTCGCTGAACTTGTTTGCACAGCACGAAGACGATGTGACTTTGTCGGCGATCTTTTCGTCCGCACGAACAAGCAATTTCTTCAGACATGATGATGACTTTTCTTCTTCTTCTTTGTCACTGACCCTTTCTAAGAAGGGCCGGAACGTTTCCCATACACCATAGGATCTAGACTGTTCTTCCCAAATCTGCAATCGCTCTCTAGCACGAGCCATGTCTTTGCGGATAGAATCTGTCTGGTCCAAGAGCGCGGCTGTGGCCGCTATGATACCATTTTGCACCTCAGATGCTGTCATTTTGGTCAAGAAGGAAAAGCTGTCTATCTTTGAAAGGTTATCTAGCACAGTTGTGCTGACGCCGTCCACAAAGTGCGTGTTCCGGTCCGTCAGAGGATAGCCAAAAAGGTCGACAGAAGCCGCGATACGTGTCGCGGGAAAACTGCATTGGACGAGCACAATCAAGTATGCACAGCCATCAAATAATAGCTGTCGATATGCACTCGTCCTCTGTTCAGTTAGGGCTTCGTCGATCTTTTGTAAGCCGATGCGATGGTCGTTGCTGTTTGGCGGAAATGTTTTCGACAGTACTGCAATCAAGCGCTTCCTCTTGTTCACATACTGTGCCTCCGTCAGAGGGGTGCGCAAGCTCATGTAAGCGGCGGCCCGCGCATTTTCTTCTACACTCAATCGCAATTTCAAAATGGTGATCAGCGTCCACAGCATGTGTTCTGGTGTATACGCGCCATCTGCCAAATGGATGTCACTCAGTACCGTGTCCGCATCCACGGCAGCCTCGATGTCAGCAACTTTGGAAAGATCCGCACCGTATTCTAACACCTCTGTAGCAACTTGGGGCTCGTCGTCCATGTCATAATTGTCTTCACCATCCTCAGCGCCTTGACCTTCATAATCTTGCATGTCGTCTTCGGCGTCTCGCACAGTGTTGTATTCGTCAATATCCTCGTCTGCGGTATCAATGTCCGCACCAGGTAGTTGAAAAGGCCGTGCAAAGATTTCGACTTCTTGAATGTGAACACGAAGCCCGGTGTCGTCATCGGACACTTTAGAATTAGTCGCTGCCAAACTGCGTCGGGGTACCGAGTCGATGAGCAAGCGTCGCCATAGGTGTCGTATCAGCGGTGCACTCCACACCATTAGGAATTTGTCATCATACAGCAACCCCAGTCGATGCGCATGCTCGCTAGTATCCTTTACACCAGGAATCAGACCAAGATTGTTACCATAAAGAACGAAACTGCAAACACGGAGCGTGGCGGCGTGCCAAAACAAGGCCGGTTCAGGCGTCGCGCTCCTCGTATACACTTGTCGCAACGACTCGATTGTGTGCAACCCTGCATCTTGAACATACCCATCGACCTTGGTCGCGATCGCTCTTCGTTCATTTTCGACATCGGCAGCGAGTTCCTTATGATCGACCGGGTCGTTTGTTAGTTGACCCTCTTTGACGCGCTCAATGTCCTGGCGAAGCACTTGTGCAACCATGGCGATGTCCTTGTATTGTTGTTGATCCGCGCGAGGCTGGGGACCGGGGTCTTGTGCCAATACGGCAACGGGGGCGAGCTTTTCAATGTTATCTCGAACGAGTCGGGTAAAGTATTTGTAATCTTGGTGCGATTGGATGTAGCTGCTGGCTTCTGCAGATGATAGTAGAACATTTGTCGCGTCTGGTTGCACATGGACTTGGTGCCATTCGTGATAGTACGGAAGCACGTACTTTATATACTCGCGGGACGGCAATAGAATCAAAGCGCGCGTCGTCCAAAACATGCGGTGATTAAAATGCACCGTCCCGTCCTTTGTACCCAACGTAAATTCGCGCTGTAGCAAGAGACGAGCCAAAGATGCACGGTTGTATTGTATCTCTGTTTTGCTACGAGACCCTTTGATGGTCAGCGCATCAGAAGTCGCCGCGACAATGACGCCCGGCTCGGCATCTGTACCATCCACATTACCAGATAGAAAGTTGTACATCAGCATTATAGCATCGCCAGACTGAAGTGATCCGACAAAATCGTGGTACTTCTTGACGTCGTACTCTTTGTACGCATCGCCGGATGCACCCATTGCAATGTTACACAGCCCGATGACTTCGATTTTGTCACGATTCAAGACACGATGAACTTCAAATATCTTCTTGCCTTCCTCGACGCCCGTCTGTCTCCACGCATACACCACATCGCTCGCATTGCCTATTTCCGGCACAAGCTCATTCATTACAAATGGTGATGGATAAGACTCTTTAATGAACCGCTCCGACATGCGCTTGAAATACTTTTTCAACGATTCTAGCACGCTCTTGTCACCATCATACAACATGACAGTCTCTTCCGATTTCTCGTTAGAGATGTATCTTTGCATGTTGACAATGGGTACAACAAACTCATGATACCGGTCCTTTATGACGGTGGTATCATGGTGTAGGCGATGCTGCATTAAAATGTCTACAATATTTGAAATCCTCTTGGCTTGTGCAAACTCTGAATCCCTCCAAGAAATAGGAGGTATGAGTTTGGACACAAATTTCGTGAGATAATCGTGATCGTATACGATGACCGACTCATCCACCATACTGACTTCTTGCGCCAGCGTGATGTCTTCGTCGTCTAGAAAGACACACTCATCTGCAAAAAACTCAATGTCTGAATCATCATCATCGGAAGTCATGTTATTGTTATAATTATCTTGGTCGTTCGTCTTGCTCATTACAATACACTAATTTGTCATGAGATTTTGTGTCGCCGAGAATGTAGACCACTGGTTTTTGATGTCTGTGAGATGCTGCACAAGCTCTGCATACGCCGTGTCTAGGCACGTTTTGACATTGTCGTCCTTGTTTTTGAGGCACAGTTTGAAGACCAGCGTACGCTCCAGCGGGTGCGGGCATACATACCCGCAATACGTGAAGCTGGTGCCTGGGACAACGCACCGCTCGTGTAGCCATGCTTGTATCAGATTGCCGAGCGTGTGGTCCTCGTCGGCATAGGTGATGGTATAAAGACCACTGTTTGTTGATGCCACTTGCATTCTTTCTTCGTCAACGGACAGCCTATTCACCTTTTGGATGAGCATCGTCAGCGCTTGCGCAAAGAGGTCGGATGGCGATAGCGCGCATTCGGACTCTATTATGAATCGAAATTCACATGGCTCCAACGCAGCGTTCGTCTTGTAATGGCGCGCGGCTTCCGAAGCTTGAAATTGGCGACGAATGCGGTCGTGGTCAGACGGGTCCGTAGCTGCCCGTAGCTTCTCGGCCAAAGCAGCCTCGGCCTTTTCAGG